>Ga0256837_1002702_pt1 | contig 10736 bp, 11 predicted proteins | sample 4562384metaG_FD_185976 | JGI IMG/M metagenome (GOLD analysis project Ga0256837, IMG submission 185976) | Hydrothermal vent microbial communities from Guaymas Basin, Mexico - 4561-384 | ecosystem: Environmental > Aquatic > Marine > Hydrothermal vents | place: Mexico: Guaymas Basin | collected... | reverse complement strand
AAACTATGCAACTAATTGTTTTGTTTTATATTGTAGTGTGTTCATCATTTTTATATCTTCTTTATTTACCTCAAGAGTATCAGATAAATAACCCATTGTAGCCATCTGTTTTAACACAATAGAGAGGTTAAAGAGTACCTGAAACTCTTCAATATGCACAATAGGCATTAACTTAAAATCAAGTTTACCATTAAGAAGCTTACCCATAAAAAGCTGTTTTTGCATCTGTGTAGATATTCCAAATTCAAAACGATCTAAAAGTTTTGCATAGTTCAAAATAAGAACTTCAAAATACTCAACAACATTATCTATCGATTTGGCAACCACTTTGAGTTTTCGCACTTGAGATTTCATTTTGACAATCTCCTCTTCGATCCTTTGCTCCTCCTCTTTCACTTTTATAAGAGTTTGCTTTGCTTTTTTACGTGTTGAAAAACCTAGAGTCAAGATACCAAATGTAATCTCACTAAATTTTAGATTATCAAAATCTATTTGGTAAAGTTCAGCTTTTTTTCGTACACCTTTTTGATTTTTCACCTGTGTTATAGAACTATCAAAATATTCTAAAAAACTTTTTCCTTCAATCTCTAGATTATATAGTCTATTTGCCAGATTTGTAAATCTGTGAAAATGGTTGTTAAAAATATCTTTTTTATGATAGTTGATAGTTTTAATCTTTTCTTCTAAAGAGGAAGAAAGAACAGATACTTCATCTTCATACTTCGCTTTTGCTTTGTCATACCTCAGTGTAATCTGCCGCAACAGCTCTTTAGCTTCATCAAAGGTGTCTTTTCCTGTGATACTATTCCAAACTTTACTTGCAGTTTTGACTGGATGTTTCACAGCTTCAATAGTCGCTTTCACAACATCAACGGTAGCCTGTACAGCTTTTTTTGCAATTTTTTTAGCACCATTCCAAACTTTAGATGCTGCACTCTTTATTGATCCCCACAGTCCCATATCAATCTCCTATCTATTTATCAGCTCTACACCTTCAGCAAAAAGGTCATTCATAGCTTCTACCCATCTTTGAATCCTTTTTACCTCAAACTCTTTAATTCTAAACTCTTCAGATAACATATCAACAAATTTTGCCTCATTGCTACACACTTCACCATCTGCTAACAATATACCAAAAAGCTCTATCATCACTATTTTTTTAACTTTTTTTGTCGAACCCTTCAAATCGAAGATAATTTTTTTTATATCTTCTTGTCTATGTGCTTTATACTCTGGCATTTCACATTCGTTTTTAAACCCAGTTAAGACCTCTTCTTCTTCCTCTTTATGTTCACCATTAAGCCCCATAGCATAACGAGCTAACTCTAAAAAATTTTCCTGTTCTTTTTTGTCCAATAGATCTAAATACATTCTCTTTACCCTCTCATTAATACTTAGTAGTTTTTTTCTTTCCGTTTGTGAGATACTCAACTCTTTTTGTAATCTCACCTGCAACATCATAGTGGTATTCAAAAAGTAGATTCTGTTTATCATCATATTCATAACTTTTTACAAGTTGATTCTCTTTATATTCCATTATATACTTTAGTTTATCTTTTACAAAAACTTTTGATCTGTATTTACCATTTTCTTCATACTCCACTTGTGTTATCGCTTTATCTTTTTTATCTCTTATTTGCACCAATTTACAATGAGCAAACTCTTTAATAAAGCCACCTTCCTCTTCTACTCCATTTTTATATTTACTTATTTCATTTGTGGTATTGATAAAGTTTGCAATTTTTAAAGAAGCTATATTATGTAGCGATACCGATAAATTCTCGCTGAGCAATTGTGATATTTTTTGAACATTTGCATTATTTTGCTCATGTAAACTCACCATCTCTTGTTTTAATTCTTGTTGTTTTTTAGATAAGTGAGCTGCTCTTTCTTCAGTGATTGTAAAACTATTTGTATAAAGATCTTTCACTTCATCAATAGATTGTGCTATTGTGGTTGAGAATTGTTTTTCTAAAGATTGTAGCTCTTGAAAATTGAGTTTTTGATTCTCCTTCATACTCTCTTTTAAACTTCCCTCCGTAGTATGAAATTGTTCTATCAGAGATCTCTGTAAAGTTTTCATGCTATCGATTTCTAAATGTACTTTATTATTAAATGCTTGTATACTTTTATACATTTGATCATTACGATCTAAAATCTCTTGATGGAGTTTTGCAACAACTTGCTGGCTTTCCTCTTTAGATCTTTTGATCTCATCTATTATTTCTAAAGAGATCTTTTCTATATTTGATTGTAATTCAACAATATCTTCTTGAGATTTTTCCAATCTCTTTTTTAGCTGCAAGAACATAAAACCAACTACAACCAATACAACTAGCATAGCCACTACAATATAAATCTGAGTTATTTCCATCCATAAACCTTTCAAGCATTTAACTTATTATAACATAATTATACAGCCTTGCATGATATTGTTTCACGTGGAACATTGCATTATTGAACTATAAGTCTAAGAAGATATAATATGTTTATATATTAAGGTAAAGAGTATTATGAACTATTTTGCAAAAAGAATTATCCCTTGTTTAGATGTAAAAGATGGGCGTGTTGTCAAAGGTGTCAACTTTGTTGGACTCAAAGATGCGGGTGATCCTGTTGAAGTTGCACGTCGTTATAACGAAGAGGGTGCAGATGAACTTACATTTTTAGATATCACGGCATCTTCTGATAATCGTGATACTATTGTAGATATTGTTGCTCAGGTTGCTCGTGAGATTTTTATCCCCCTTACTGTTGGTGGTGGGATCCGAAAACTTGAAGATATCTACAAACTCCTCAATGTAGGGTGCGACAAAGTAAGTGTGAACTCAGCAGCTATCAAACGACCTGAACTCATAGATGAGGGTGCGAAACGTTTTGGCTCTCAGTGTATTGTCACGGCCATAGATGTCAAACGCAACAAAAAGGGCAGCTACAATGTCTATCTTAACGGGGGCAGGGTAGATACTGGCATAGATGCACTCGAATGGGCAAAAGAGGTAGTAAGTCGTGGAAGTGGTGAGATACTACTTACATCTATGGATGCAGATGGAACAAAAGCTGGATTTGAGCTAAACATCACAGAGCAGATAAGCAAAGCTGTCAATGTACCGGTAATAGCAAGTGGTGGAGCAGGAACGATGGAGCATATCAAAGATGCATTTGATGTGGGAGCAGATGCTGCACTTGCTGCGAGTATTTTTCACTACAAAGAGATAGATATTATGGATCTCAAACACTATCTACACGAACAAAAGATACCTGTTAGACTATGATAATCTGTGCTGGAAACAATGAAACTTTTGATTTTGCCACACCTATGGGGGTGGGGATGATAGAGACTACTCTCAACCTTACACGACTTTGCCTTTTTGATAAACCTGAGTTTTTGCTCTTTGTAGGCACTGCTGGAAGTTATGGAGATGCAAAGATATTTGATATAGTTGAGAGCAAAACTGCTGCTAACATAGAACTTGCATTTTTAGAGAAAAATGCCTACACACCACTTGAAAATGTGATAAGTACTAACACAACTAACACACAAGATATCATCATAAACTCATCAAACTATATCTCTACAAATATAGAACTGACACAAAAGTTTCTCAGGCTTGGAGTAGGGCTTGAAAACATGGAGTTTTTTGCAGTACTAAGTGTGGCAAAAGAGTTTAACATTCCAGCTGGTGGAGTGTTTTGTGTTACTAACTACACTAACACAGAAGCACATGCAGATTTTATCAAAAACCATGCAAAAGCCAAAGAGTTACTCACTAAACATGTTACAAAACGGATAAAGGAACTCACACAAAAATGACACAACTCAAACCATCACTAATGGACTATACCCTAAAAGAGTTACAAGCTATTGTAAAACCATCGTTTCGTGCAAAACAGATCTACGGGTGGCTTTACCATCAGTATGCTTCAAGCTACGATGATATGAAAAATATACCAAAAACACTCAAAGAGGAGCTAGCACAAACACACCTTGTCAATCCACTCAAAATTGTAAACAAAGAGCTATCAAGTGATGGAACGATCAAGTATCTCTTAGAACTTCAAGATGGTAAAACGATGGAAGCTGTATGGCTAAAGATGAAAGATGAGCAGTATGGTGATGATGGAGAGGTTGTGCAAGAGGCCAAATACACCATCTGTGTTTCAACTCAGGTTGGGTGTAAAGTGGGGTGCAGCTTTTGTCTCACTGCAAAAGGTGGATTTACAAGAGATCTGAGTGCCGGAGAGATTGTTGCCCAAGTAGTTACTTTAAAACGCGATAATAACCACAAGCATAACAGAAAGATAAATATAGTCTATATGGGGATGGGTGAGCCACTCGACAACCTCACTAACCTTGCAAAAGCGATAGAGATTTTCCAAGAAAATGATGGTCTGAGCATCTCAGGCAAACGCCAAACTGTTAGTACAAGTGGTCTAAGCACCAAGATAGACAAACTAGGCGAAATGGATCTTGGAGTTCACATAGCGATCTCCCTTCATGCTGTTGATGATGAGCTTAGAAGTGAGCTTATACCTATGAATAAAGCACATAACATCAACTCCATCATAGAAGCAGTGAAACGTTTCCCTATAGACACTCGCAAACGTGTTATGTTTGAGTACCTTGTTATCAAAGATAAAAACGACGATATAACAAGTGCAAAAAAGTTAGTAAAACTTCTCAGTGGAATCAAAGCAAAGGTAAACCTTATCTACTTTAACCCATACCCTGGTACAGACTATGAGCGACCAAGTTATGATGATATGTTTGCGTTTCAGGAGTATCTTGTAAAGCATGGACTTCTTTGCACCATACGTGATTCTAAAGGGATAGATATCAGTGCTGCATGTGGACAGCTAAAAGAGAAAACGCAAGGAGAACAAAATGGGTGATTTTACAGGTGTAGATATCGCAGAGGTGATTATAATCGTAGTTGTATTTTTGATAGGTGTGGGTGGTTTCATCTATGCAGCTACAAAAGAAGACTAGGTTTATGGTAAAATAAAAAAAACAAGAAAGGTAAATGATGGCAGAAAAAACAGATGCTGATAGAATCAAAGAGGTTTATAAACTCTGTAAAGGTCACTTTGGTGATGTACAATTTGTTGGTGTGAAATATCATAACAAAATAGGCTGGATAGCTAAAGCACAACTTGGTGATGATTTTGAAAATCTCACTGCAGATGGAAAGACAAGTGAAGATGCACTCAGAAAACTAAGAAACAGAGTGAAAAAAATCATCAAAAGATACAACGGCGTTTAACAGCCAAAACGGAGTAAACGACCAACACACCAGGGAGGTCGTTTATGAGTGTAATAATACCCTACTTTTCTTACAAAAAACTAACAAAAACAATTTCATTTTCATATCTTTATCTCTATTTATTTGATTTTATTCACATAGTGTTCTAAGTTGTGAATATGTGAGCAAATAGTGAGAAGAAAATAAAAAATTTATCTTTTTTAAGGGATTTTTTATATAAATATTAGCTGAAACTATTTCTTCAAAATCACTTAAATACCTATTTTAGGGACTTTGAGAGTTTTTAGATTATTATTTGTTTTTTTATTCACTTATTCACATAAAGAGAATACTAATGAGCGAAAATCAACTTTGCTTTTTATGTGATAATATCTATTATAAAGTTCAAACTCTAATTCATTAGCATGAAGCATCAATCTTGATGCACCACTTAACTCAAGACGTTTTTTATCACTTAACTCTTTGTCAAGATACTTTATAAAGTTCTCTTTACTCTGTCCATAGATAGGATCACCAACAATTGGATGTTTCACGTGAAACAGATGTACACGTATTTGATGTTGTCTTCCTGTATGTGGTGCACACTCAACAAGAGTCATATCTAACTCTTTAAAATACTCCAAAGGTTTAAAAGTTGTTTTTGATGGTTTTCCATCAGGATGCACCTCTACAACCATTCGCAAAATTGCACTATCATCTTTTCTTCTGATGATTGGCTCTTCAACAACCAAAGAGTTTTGAAACTCACCATGAACAAGTGCGAGATATTTTTTTTGCATATCTCTCTCTTGAAACATCATCTTTATATCTCTTTCACTCTTTTTGTTTCTGGCACATAATACAAGCCCACTTGTTTCCATATCTATACGGTGTGCTATATTTGCATCTCTGCCAAATTGATATTTGAGTTCATCAATGAGAGAGTAGGGTGTATGTTTTGTTTGTGGATGGATAAGCACTCCACTTGGTTTATCAAACACCACAAATTCATCATGAACAAACGTAGGTTCTAACCCTTTTGTGATAGGTTCAAAGTATATAAACTCAAACTCACCTTCAAGCTCAAAAGATGCTTTTGTAATCGGTTCACCATCTACCAGCACTCTACCTCGAGCGATAAAACGTTGTGCCTCTTTTTGTGTGTAACCTAGTTCTTTTACGAGATACAAAAAGGCTCTTGTTTTTTCTTTGGCAAATAGCTTTTTCTTTACAAACGGCACACTTAATTCCTCTATTATGATATATACTGTAAAATGTCGTACTTAAATTTATGCGAATTGTAGCACATTATAAAGGTTAAAAATGGTAGAGAGATATTCACGCCCAGAGATGGCAGAAAAATGGACACAGTATGCACGCTATGCAGCATGGCTTGAAGTGGAAAAAGCAGCAGTTAAAGCTTGGGCAAAACTTGGTAAGATTCCTCAAGAAGATGCAGACAAGATTGTAAAAAACGCAAAGTTCTCAGTTGAGCGCATCGAAGAGATAGAAGCGATCACAAAACACGATCTTATTGCGTTTAATACAAGTGTATCTGAAAGCCTTGGTGATGAGTCACGTTGGTTTCACTATGGTATGACATCTTCAGATGCTGTAGATACTGGTGTAGCACTTCAAATGAGAGATTCACTCAACATCATCATCGAAGATGTAAAGATGCTTATGGAATCGATCAAAAAACGTGCTTATGAGCATAAGATGACACTTATGGTTGGAAGAAGCCACGGTATCCATGGTGAGCCTATCACTTTTGGTCTTACACTTGCAGTGTGGTATGATGAGATGGCACGTCACCTTAAAAACCTTGAAGAGACTATGGAAGTGATAGCAGTTGGTCAAATCTCTGGAGCAATGGGTAACTTTGCTCACGCTCCACTTGAACTTGAAGAGTATGCTATGGCTGAACTTGGTTTAAAACCTGAACCGTGTTCTAACCAGGTAGTACATCGTGATCGTTATGCTCGACTTGCATCTGCACTTGCACTGATGGCTTCTAGTGTTGAGAAGTTTGCTGTTCAAGTAAGACATCTACAGCGTACAGAAGTTTATGAGGCTGAAGAGTTCTTTGCAAAAGGGCAAAAAGGATCTTCTGCAATGCCACACAAACGTAACCCTATTTTAACTGAGAACATCACAGGTCTTGCTCGCACTATTAGAGCTTATGCAAACCCTGCAATGGAAAATGTAGCACTTTGGCATGAGCGTGATATCAGCCACTCATCAAATGAACGTTTTTGGTTGCCTGATGCTTTCATCACTGCTGACTTTATGCTTCACCGTATGAACAATGTGATCGCAAACCTTACAGTGTTCCCTGAAAATATGATGAAGAACCTTAACCTCACAGGTGGTCTTGTTTTCTCTCAACGTGTTTTACTTGAACTTCCACTTCAAGGTGTAAGTCGTGAAGATGCTTACAAAATCGTTCAAAGAAACGCAATGAAAGTTTGGGAAGAGATCCAAGCTGGTCGCCCAACTGTAAATGAAAAAGGGGAGTCACTCTACCTTAACCATCTTTTAGCAGATGAGGAGCTAAGAGCTAAACTTAGCGAAGAGCAAATTCGTGAGTGTTTTAACTATGATTACTACACTAAAAATGTAGATGCCATCTTCAAGCGTGTGTTTGAAAAATAAGATTTTCACCCTTTTTTCACTAGTATAACCCTCAGGTGGGTTATACTCCACAAAGATCAAAAACTTTCTTATCTAATTTACTTTTTTCAGCATTTCCATACCTTTATTTAGATAAAATTTACTACTTATTTAAATGATTTTTTATCTAAATATTCTTTCAATAATTACATAAAAAATCTCACTATTTTACTCAGGAAAATGAATGATTACAATTGTAAAACGTAACGGTCGTACTGAGCCGTTAGATATCTCTAAAATTCAAAAATACACTTCAGCAGCAGTCAAAGGGCTTGAAAATGTTAGTCAAAGTGAACTTGAAGTTGATGCACAGATCCACTTCCGTGATGGTATTACATCTAAAGAGATTCAAGAAACTCTCATTAAAACTGCTGTGGACAAGATTGATATCGATGCTCCAAACTGGACCTTTGTTGCATCTCGCCTTTTTATCTTCAACCTTTACCATCAGGTAAACGGCTTTACAGGATATGGATCTTTAAAGAAATATTTTGAAAAAGGGGAAAAAGAGGGGCGCATCCTATTAGGCCTTCGTGATATGTACGACCTTGAAGAGCTTGAAAAACACATTGTACCTGAGCGTGATTTTCAGTTTAACTACCTTGGTGTAAAAACTCTTTACGATAGATACCTTATAAAAGATAGCCAAGGTAACCCTATAGAGCTTCCACAACATATGTTTATGGCTATTGCAATGTTCTTAGCTCAACGTGAAGAGAATCGCCAAGAGTGGGCAATCAAGTTTTACAATATGATCAGTAAATTTGAAGTGATGCTTGCAACACCAACTCTCTCAAACGCAAGAACACCACGTCATCAACTCTCTTCATGCTACATCGGTAGTACACCTGATAACATAGAGGGTATCTTCGATGCTTACCAAGAGATGGCAATGCTCTCCAAATTTGGTGGTGGTATCGGTTGGGACTGGACACAAGTTCGCTCTATGGGAAGCTTCATCGATGGGCATAAAAACGCAGCTGGTGGAACAGTGCCATTTCTTAAAATCACAAACGATATAGCGATTGCAGTAGATCAACTAGGAACACGCAAAGGTGCTATTGCAGTTTACTTAGAACCATGGCATATCGATATCAATGACTTTTTAGATCTAAAGAAAAACTCTGGTGAAGAGCGTCGTCGTGCACATGATCTCTTTCCTGCACTATGGCTTAATGATCTTTTTATGCAAAGGGTACAAGAGGATGCTATCTGGACACTTTTTGATCCTTATGATGTACGTGAACTCTCAACAATGTATGGTGAAGAGTTTAACAAACGCTACATAGAACTTGAACAAGATGAAAACCTTATCAAAGAGACAATCAAAGCAAAAGATTTATGGAAAAAAATCTTGACATCTTATTTTGAAACAGGTTCTCCATTTTTATGTTTTAAGGATAATGCAAACCGTACTAACCCAAATGATCATCAAGGTGTTATACGTAGTTCTAATCTTTGTACAGAAATCTTTCAAAACACAAATCCAAACCACTACAAGATCAAGTTCATCTTTGAAAATGGAGATAGTGTTAGCTATGAAGAGGATGAGATGGTTACAGTTGATAGTGGCATCACAAAACCTGCTAAAAAAGTAACTGCACTTGATTCACTTGGTGGTATGCCAATCTTTATCGTAGAGAAAGAGAAGATCGATGGTTCTACAGCTGTTTGTAATCTTGCATCAATTAATCTTTCACGTATCAACACTAAAGAGGATATTGACCGTATTGTTCCAACTGCCATCAGATGTTTGGACAATGTAATTGACCTTAACTTCTACCCAGTTGAGAAAGTAAAACGCACTAACATGAGAAGTCGTTCTATTGGTCTTGGTGTTATGGGTGAAGCACAGATGTTAGCAGAAGCTGGTATCATGTGGGGAAGTCAAGAACACTTTGATAAGATCGATGAAGTTATGGAAGCAGTTTGTTACAATGCTATCTCAGCATCATCAGACCTTGCAGTAGAAAAAGGAAGCTATCCAGAGTTTGAAGGAAGCAAGTGGAGTCGTGGTATCTTCCCTCATGACCATGCAAATGCAGAGGTGAGAAATCTTGTTGATCGTGGTGGACTTTTTGCTTCAACATATGAATGGGATGAATTGCGTTCAAAAGTAAAAAAACAAGGTATGCGTAACGGTTATCTTATGGCAGTAGCACCAACTAGCTCCATCTCTATCCTTACAGGAACTACCCAAGCGATTGAGCCTGTATTTAAACGCAAGTGGTTTGAAGAGAACCTTTCTGGGCTCATCCCTGTTGTTGTACCAAAACTCTCACCAGATACTTGGTCTTACTACACACCTGCATATGACTTAAACCAAACGGTACTCATAAAAGCAGCAGCAATCCGTCAAAAATGGATAGATCAAGGACAATCTCTCAATATCTTTATCACTCTAGATAAAGCAAGTGGAAGATACTTAAATGAGATCTATATGCTTGCATGGAAACTGGGACTTAAATCTACTTACTACCTCAGAAGCCAATCTCCTGAAATGGCAAACGATGTAGAAGATAGAAGCATGGAATGTGTTGGATGTCAGTAGGTCTAAGATGAAACCACTTTTACAACATCATATCCCAACATTTTGTGAACGTTTTTGTAACTTTGAAGATGCAGAGTTTCGCTCATTTGAGATGATATCTCCAACAGCTTTTACTATTACACTTGCACTGCAAGATGCATCTTGTGACTTTGACTGGATAACACTCTCTTTAGAGTTTTATGATGTTTTTGATGCTTCTTTGATTGATAATGACAAACTTCCTTTTGTCAATTTTACAGAAGGTGCGACATTGGAATATGACGAAGGTT
>Ga0256837_1002701_pt1 | contig 10739 bp, 18 predicted proteins | sample 4562384metaG_FD_185976 | JGI IMG/M metagenome (GOLD analysis project Ga0256837, IMG submission 185976) | Hydrothermal vent microbial communities from Guaymas Basin, Mexico - 4561-384 | ecosystem: Environmental > Aquatic > Marine > Hydrothermal vents | place: Mexico: Guaymas Basin | collected... | reverse complement strand
CAGATTACTAGGAAGACCATATCAATCTCTTTATGGTATATCTTCAGATAAGGTTAATATATAATGATTGTTTTTAATATTAAAAAGGGGTGCGGAATGTCGGATAAAAGATATCCTGTAATAAATAAAGATGATCTTGATGTATTTTTTGTTGAGTTAATTACAAAAGGTAAAGTTAAAACAAGTTTAATGCATAAAGTTTTAGAAGTGTTTTTAAGTAGTAGTGTTAATGCAAATTATAACACAAAAAGAATTAGTTTACTTTTACATAATATTTTTCCTAGAAAAAAAATAAAAGGTATAAGACATTATGTTGTTGGTCTTCCTGCAGATTTTTACATTGATGATTTTTTTGAAGAAAGAAAAAGTGAAAACTCTCTTCTGTTTAAAGAGAGTTTTACATTAAATGAATTAGATGACTTGCTTAAAAAAGCAAGTAATATCTAATTATACCAAAAAATTTTTTTCTTAACTTTTTTGAAGGAGTAAAAAATGTATAATTTACAAAATATTTTAAATTTATTAAAAAACAAAAACAGAGAATATGTTACAACAAAATATAATTTAGATGAAGTTTGTTATTTAGTTAAAAGAGCTAAAAATAAAAATCTTGATGATTTTTATAAATATGATTTAGTTGTAGATGAAGTTAAAAAAGTGAAAGAGGATTTCTTTTATTGTAAAAGAATTTTAAGTAATAACGAAGAAGAAACTTTTTACCTTAAAAAGATAACTGTTAATGAAAAATTATTTTTGAATTTTACGTTTGAGAAATTTATGAAAAACGAAATTGACTTAGATGAATTAAAAAATATTCTAAAAGAAATTGAAGAGAGTGAAATTTTCTTGATTATTGCAGACAGAGTTTTTGATTACAAAAAAGAAATTATAGAAGATACTATTCAATTCCCTTTTCTTGCTTTTTAAGATTTTTCTCCTTTTTTTCTGCTTAACATAATTTTTTTACTTTTAAAAAATTTTTAGCATTACATTAAAAATTGAGTTCTTGCATTTTCTAATTTTTGTGAAATTTTTGGATCTAAATGATTAGGCAATTTTTGAAATTCTTGCCATTGTCCTGTTAATTTTAAATATAGAGAAAATATTAAATCAGGTTTGTATTCTTGTTTTTTGTTTTTTGCTGTTTTTTGATTTTTAGGTTTTAAACTTCTTTTTAATTTTAAGATGTGTAATTTCTCTTTTACAAAATTTACAACTATTGCTAAATTTTTAAAATTAAACAAAAATGTAAAAATAATAAAAAATACAGGTGTGTAAGTTAACAAAAAATTTAAAGTGTGTGCTGTTCCTTCAAAGCCGTATCCAAAGTTGAAAAATGAAATTGCTTTAACTTTATCTATCCCAAAGAATTGAAAAAACTCTTGTGCTGGCACTAAAATATTTTCTAAAAAATCGTGTTCCAACGGCTCTGCTTCTAATTTTACTGCTACGTGATTTGCTTTACTTAACATAAAAGCAAGGAAGAGGGAAAGATTAAATTTATTTTTAAACATTTTAAACTCCTTTAGTCTTTTTTTAGTCTTAAAACTCTATTAAGTTTTTTTAATACTCTGTCTTTTAAACCTACGTTTTCTACAGTAAAGAAATATTTATCTTCTAGAACAGGATAAGGGGTAAGCGTAAAACTTTTATTCTCTTTATTAATTTTTAAAATTACACTTCTGACATTTTCTGTGTTTTCTAAAACATCCCCTATCCTGTAAAAATTAATATCTTCAATTTTTTCTTTGTCTTCTTTTGTTGCAGCAATAGTAAATTCTGCAAACGCTTTTTCTTCTAAAAATTTGTTAAATCTCTCTTCTTGTTTTTCTATCTTTTCTAAAAGCACAGAAATATATTTTGCAATTTGTGTATCTAACGCTTTACAATTATTTTTTAATAATTCAGCAAAATCTTTTAGATCATTTTTTTGAGTTTGATTGTTTAATATTTTTTCTTTTACAAAATCTGTAAAAGTTAAATCCGTTTTTACAAACTCTTTTTCGATTTCTGCCCATTCTTCTTCTTTAAAGTTTAAAGTCTTTTTAACCATTGTTTACTCCTTTGTGTTTTTTTTTAGGTTTTTAAAATTGCACTGAAGTGCATTTTTTATCCTTAAAGAATAAGAATAACTAATTTTGCTTTTTTGGATTTTTTATTATTGCAGCATTTAGATCCGTTTTTCTTTTTAAATTAATATGTAGTATACAGTTTTGAAAAAAAATTTTTTGGAATTGCAGTAAAAATAAGAAAAATAAACAAACTTTTGCAGAATATCAGAAATATTCCGAGAATATTCCCTGTATCCTGGTGTTTTTTGTAGTTTTTATTTTAAAACGGAATATCATTAAATATTCCGAGAATATTCCCTGTTTTTAAGGATTTTTTGTGTTTTTTATTGTATGGCGGAATATCAGAAATATTCCAATAAAATTTGCGGAATATTTCGTTGTCTTTAGCAGTGTAATATTGCCGATTTTTCGGGGTATTCCAACGGAATACGCACAGCCCCCACGCACGTGGGAGACGTGCCCTCCCCAAAAAAAAATACCCTCCCTAAAAAAAATCCAAACCACATTCATCTTAAAAAAAATACAAAAAATATAAACTACACTCTATCTTCAAAAAAAATAAAAAAATATAAATCACATTCATCTTAAAAAAAATCCAAACCACATTCATCTTAAAAAAAATAAAAAAATACAAAACAAATTTTATATTTTAAAATAAAATAATAAAATTAATTAAATTACAAAAAAATAACTTTTTTCAACTTTGTAAAAAATTCAAAACTTCAAAAAATAATAAAATCAACTCAATAACCTTAATTATAAAATCAAAAATATTTTTCATTTTTTTTATCTTTAAAAATTTTTGTTTAGTTAACATAATTTTTTAACTTGTTAAATTTTTGCTGTAAAGCAAAAAGTGTAAAAATTAAAAATTTAAACAAAAAGCAAAAAAGAATTTAAAACTCTTTTTTACATTTTTTAAATAAATCAACAACTTCTTTTTTTGTAACTCTTTTGTTATTTATATAAAAGTTGTAATTAATTTTTTTAACTTTATAATTACAAATTTCTAAAATCCAATTTTCTTTGCTAAATTTAAAAATCTTTTTTAAATCATTAAAATCTTTTACAGCAAATTTTGTTAAATTAAATTTTGTTTTGCTTTGTCCTTTTTTCCAAAATTGCCCTTTTTCAAAATAAATTAATTTCATTTTTTATTGCTCCTTTTTGTTTTTTTGAAAAAAAGAAAAAAGACTAAAAGTCTTCATCGTCTTCAAGTTCATCAAGATCAACACCTTCTGCGTCTGCTATATCTAATAAGATACATCTATAAGCAATAGGATCAACTTTTTTTTAAAACTTGTACAACATCATAAGTCAGATTTCCAATTTTTACTTCACTATTTGTTTCTCTTATAATTTCGTTTGCGTATTTAATAAATTCACTCATTTTTGTAAATCTCATTTTTAGCTCCTTTTAATTTTTTTTAAGTTTTCGATAATCAAGAAAGTCCCAATCCGCCCAACGAGGCGAGCGACTCACTTCCGCAAATCAGGAGACCCTCTCCAATTATCAAAAACTTTTTTTCTCTTTTGCGACCTCAAAATAAATCAAACAAAACTGCGTATAAAGAATTTGTCAAGAATTTCGTAGAAACCTGTAGTAAAAATTTTTAAAAAGTTTTCAAAAAAAGTTTTTAAAAAATTTTACGAAAGGCTTGTTCTTGCACAAATTTTTAGCAGTTTGTAAAATTTTATTTTGTAGCAAAAAGAGAAAGTTTTAAATTTTTACTTTAGAAAAAAAAGAAAAAATTATTTTAAAAATTCTTCTATCTTTACAAATTCTATTTCATATTTTTTTAAATTAATTTTAACTACATAATATTGTGTAGTTTTTATTTTGTGTTTTTTGTATTCTAAAAATCTGTCTAAACTATCTGCTAGATTAATAATATAATCAAATTGCTCTTCAAAATATTTTAGTTTTAGAATTTGTTTTTTTTGATATTCATCTACAATATAATAATCATTTACAAGAGCTACTACACTTTTCATTTTTAACTCTTTTAATTTTTTTCTAATTCTTCTAATTTGCTGCAAGCAAAATCATCTCTAAGGTTACAGCTTTTTTGTAAAAGCTTTACTGCTTTTTGTTTATTGTTAAAATATTTTAAATTCAAATTTGCTAAAATATTGCAAGATTTTGTAAAATTCTTATCGCAAGAAAATTGTAAATCATTAACAATTTCATTAATCTTTTCAAAGTTCTCTTCATTTTTTTCTATTTTTAAGGCTGCATTATAGAAACAACCTTGTACGTCACCTAAATTACAACTTCTCTCAAAAATTTTTTCAGCTTTGTTTTTTTTGTTTTGTTGTAAATAAATTTTTGCAAGTTCATTACAATAGTTACTATTATTTTCATTTTTACATTTATACTTTAAAAAAAGGATCATGCCTTTTTTAATTTTTACAGTATTTGTAGAATTAGTTTCGTTTTTGTCTTTTATTGTTTTATTAATTTTTTTGTTAATTTTCTTTTTTTCTGTTTTAAAGAATTTACTATCTTTTAAAAAATTTTGATATACAGCAAGGCTAAAAACAGTAACAGAAATAATCCCTAGAAGGGTTTGTCTATTTAATGTAATTTTCATCTTCCCTGCCCTCCTTTTTGTTGTTTTTTGTTTTTCTTTTGTTTGTAATAATTTCTTTTTCTACAGTAGCAATAAGTCTTTCAATAGCGCTTACTCTTCTTTCGTTAGTTTTATAGGTTGTGTAATACATATCTCACCTCCAATTTTTTAAGAATTTTTCATAACACTACGTTATATACACTTTTAAAAAGAAAAAAAATGAGATTTCAAAAGCAAGAAAAAAAAAGGAAGGAAGATTATTTATTATTGTAGAAGCGGCTTTCTTTGTATTCTTCTAAAAATTCTTCTAGAAGTTTTACTTCTTTTAGAATTTGTCTTGCACTTCTTAAATCTTTTAGTATATTATTAATATAAATATGTTTGTAAACATAATTATATATACAAGTAATTCTTAATCTGTAATACAAATCTATTTGTATATATTTGTTTTTAATTTTTGTATCCACATATGTGTCTGTTAACTCACTTCTTTGTTTGCTATTTGTTTCCCAAAACCAAATATTCTTAAATTGCTCGTTTATAGATATATAATGTTCTACTTCTAACCTAACTTTTTCTAAAATCCTTTCTAAATTTTCCAAAAATTCTTTTTTTTCTCCTTTAGATTTATCTACGCTTATTAAATTAAATAAGATATCTTCTTGTAATTTTTTTGCATTAAAATATTTAAAATTTGTTTTAGTAAAACCTTTAAGTCTAGCTTTACCATTTTTGTTAATAATAATTTCAGGTTTCATAACATCTCCTTTTTTTCGGTGTTTTAGCAGCAATAAAGCCACTTAAAACTTCTCCTAAAAAGAAGACATCTCAATTATTGTTTGCTGTAGATCCTGTAGTTTTTAAAAGTTCATTAATCTCCTCTTTTTTTTCTTGCTATTACGTAATATACAGAATTTTTAAAAAAATTCTTAAAATAAGCAAAATTCATATAATTTCTCAAAAATTTTTAAAATTTATTTCCTTTTAAAAAGGAAAAGTATTTTTATTGAAATAAAAGGTTTTCTTTTATTGACAAAAAGGAAGAGAAAGAAGAAGATAAGAAGAGATTATTTGTTTTTTAAGTAAGGTTTGCTGTCTGTACAGCTGTTGTAGATTGCGATTTTGTCGCTGTTGTCATTTTCTATTTTTATGCTGTAGCCGTCATAATTAACATTATCTTCACAGTGTTCGCCTTTTATGTATAGCACATTGTTATCCGATAAAAAGACTTTCTCTCCATCTATTTTTCCATCGTTATCTGTTCCGCCCTTATCTGCGATACCATCTGAATCTGTGTCTTCAAATTTTTGTTCATCTTTAAATTCGTTATAGTTAAAATTGTTTTGATAATACTTGTCTAGTAAACTTTTTACAGCATATGTGTCTTGCTTTAAGTTTATATTTACAGCAGAAGATGTTAAATTAAAAGAAGGCACAGCGATTAAGAAAAGAGTTGCTAAAATTGCTACAACAAAAAGCATTTCAACTAATGTGAATGCTTTTCTCATTTTATTGTTTTTTGTTTTTTTTATTGTTGTCATTTTTCACCTCCAATTTAGTTGTAATTTTTTTTGTAGAAATAGAAGACGTAAGGGTATTTTCTTTTATTTTTGTTTATTGTTAATGTAAAAATATTGTTGTCTTTTTCTTCAAAAACTGCGTCCTCAATGTTATTTGTTATATACAGATTTCTTACGTTTAGATCATCACAATCGCTATCTGTGTAGATTACTGTATTATCATTCTCATCTACGTCTATTTCATATTTCAATTTGCAACTATCATCAATATCAAAAACAATTTCATCATTAGAAATTGCAGGATACCCGTGTTTTTCTACATTTTTTTGTATATCTGTTAATAAGTAATGCACATCATTAAGGTTGTTATAATCTTTAATTTTGCTGCAGCTATACGTATAATACAATCCTATTGAACTGCCTAAAATTATTGCAAGAGCAATAATCACAAAACTTAACTCAACACTCAAAAATGCCCGTCTCATCGTATTTTTAGCTCTCATTTTACGTCCTTTATACCTGATTCAACTATGCAAACAGGATAAGTATTAGTTATTGCAAATCCTCTTTCTCTACAGCCTTGCAATGTAAACAAAATCTTGTAAGTTTTGTTAGTGTCTACTGTACGCAGGTTTTTACAAGTTAAAATAAACTTAACTTTCTGTTTATAGTTAAAATCTTTATAATAAGTGTAATTGTTAAGATCCTCGTCTTTACAATAATCTTCTACATTATTCGCTTCTGCTTTAATAAAAGCATTTGTCTCCTGTGCAAAACCTTGTATTAGTTGTTCTTTTTTAGCATAGTAGTATGTAGTTGTGACTACAGTAAAAATAACTACAGCTAAAAGAATTTGTAGTAATAATGTAAAACTAATAAACCCTTGTTTCATTTTTCTGTCCTTTTTTTTAGGAATTTTTATGTTATATACGGATTTTTAAGTAATTAGAATTTATAAATATGATATAATTTTTATCTTATTTTAACTATTAAAAATAAAAAGGAGAGAGGATGAAAAAATTAATTGGTGTAGTATTAATGACATTTTCTTTTTCAAATGCTTTTGGAGGATTTGGAGGAGATAATGTAAATCATTGGATCTTTAAATTATCTCAACATTTAACAACATGTAAAATTTATCTTAATCAAGAAAGATATAAAGATGCTAAAGAGGTTTGCGGCTGGGCGGCTGAATATGCTAGAAAATTAATTCCATATCAGAGTTCAATTTTTAGTAACAGTGTAAAAAGAGATATGATATTAGCATTAAGAATAAGCTGTAAACTAGGAAATAAACAAGACTGTGGTTATTAAGCTACATTAACCTTTTTTCCAAACTTTTTTCTCGCTTTTTCTCTTATTTCTTGTAAAGCTCTTTTATAACTTTCTCTAGTTTTTCTAATGTGTGCTAATGTTTTTAATTTTTTAGCTTTTTTAACTTTCTCTTCATAAATTTTTTCTGCTTTAGTTAAAATTTCTTCCATTTTTTTAACGCTTACACCTTTAAAATATTCTTTAATAACATTCATAAAATCATTTTTACTTGTATAAGATACTCTATATTTTACAACTTTAGCTCTTAATCCAAAGCCGTAATTCAAACTTGTTTTATATCCTATTACTGTAGCTTTAAAGTTTTGATTAGCAACTTTTTGTAAAGCACTATCAATATAATCGCTTAAAAATTTATCAACTACATCAAAATTTTCCGAAAATTTGAATGTTACTTCTTTTATTCCTGCAATTAAATTTTTATAACCTAAAATTTTAATACCATCCACTTTTTCGTTATCAAAAACAATAGATGTAAATACATTATCTATAATGTGTCTATATTCTGCTAAAAAACCCCATTCTCTACTTTTAATACCGCTTCTCATTAAGCTTAGTCCGTGCTCTTTACTTGCAAATCTTAAAGTTCTTACAACCTCCATTTTCCTCTCCTTAAAAGTTTTTTTATCTTTTTTTAAATAATATGAAAATCTATTTGCAACATTTTAATTGTATATTTTGTTGCTAAAACTGCTGCTGTTGCTAAAATGTAGCTTACAGCACTTACTGTTATTGCTGTGTTTAAAATTTCTGCATACATTTTTAACTCCTTATTTTTTATTACTTTTTCATATTATACTGAATATTTGTCAGTTTGTCAAGAGTTTTACTGACATTTTTACATTTTTTTCTTAATTTTTTACTCATTTTGTCTTTTTTATGATATAATAATGAAAAAAAGGTAGAAATATGAAGCTAACAAAAGAAGATAGAGAAAAAATTGTAAATGAATTTAACATTACAGAGAGGACTTTGTTTAGATATAAAAAAAATAAAGAAAAAGAAAAATTGTTAAAAGCTTTTTTACTTTATATTAAAGTAACAGAAAATAATGTACTAGAAGAATTAGAGGAAATAGAGGCTTTTGCTATTCTTTGCTGCAAAGATAAAGATATAAAAGAGCAGATAAAAGAAAAGATTAACAAAATTAAAGAGATTTTAGAAATTTTAGATTAAAAGTTTGCTACATCTTTACTTTTAAAAAACTCTGTAACAGATTTTACCCTATTTTCCTGTTTTCTTGGATTAATTAACTCTCCCCATTTTTCCAAAAGATCTCTCCTCTGCTCTAAATAATCCGTTCTCGTATAAGCTTGTCCTACTTTATTTTCTACTACGTGCATAAGCTGCTCTTCTATATACAAAGGATTCTCTCCCTGTTCTTTTAATATTGTTGCAAAAGCACTTCTAATACCATGCGCTGTTGTTTTGTTACCTGATAGTTTTTTTATTTTTGCATTTAAAGTGTTTTCACTCATAATTTTGTTATCCCTGCCCTTAAAAATAAGCCCTGTATCCCCGTATTTTTTAAGGTCTTCTAAAATTTTTAACATTTTATCTGTAAGAGGAAGCCGAAAATCTTTTTTAGTTTTTGTAATTTCTGCAGGAATATCAATAATTTTTTTATCCCAATTAATCATATCCCATTTTAACCTGCGTAAAGTCCCATTTCTAAGAGCTGTAAGCATCAAAAATTGTAATGCATATTTAGTATATATGTTTATTGTTTTATGTTTATTTGTTTTTACGTCTAAATCTGTTTTTAGCTCTTTTATTGTTTTGTAAAGATCTTGTATATCTGTAAGATTTGTTGTAGCAGTAAAATGTTTAACAACATATTTATCCCCTAAAAGACTTTCAATATCTTTTAATGTTAACATTCCTACAGGATTATGTTCTATATCATATTTTAAGTATAAAAATTTGTAAAAAAGATTTAAGTTATTTTTTAATCTTTTTATTGTAGCCATTTTGTTTGCTATATATGTAGTTTGTTTAGGATTTACGTTTATTTTTTTAACTTGCTTAAAAAAATCTATAATATCATTTTTAGTAATTTTTCTGACATCTTTTTCTCCTAAAATAGGGATAATATAATTTTGTATTCTATTTTGTTCTTGTCTATTTCTTGTTTGCAAAAATTCTTGTATAATATTTTTTAAAAGATATTGCTCATTTTGCTTAACTTTCGCTTGTATGATTTCTTTATCTTTTTTACTTGTTTTTTTAGCAAGTTCTGCACGTATAATTTCTCTAGCTTCTTTAAAATTCTTATTAGCAATTTTACTTTTAAGTTTTAAGACTTTTTGCTTTGCTTCTGTAAGAGTAATATTATCTATGCTATCTAATGTAGCTTTAATTTGTTTACCGTCTTTTTTAAAAATTACTTTAAATACTTTTTTAGTTTTAGTTACTTCAACATATAAATTCTCTGCAACTTTTATTAATTCATTTTTACCCTGCCACTTTAACTTTTTAATATCTCTTATGTTCATTTGTTTTTCCTTTTTAGTTTTTAAGGTTACTTTTCATAAAAAGTAACCCGAAAAGTAACCCGCCAACATAATTTTTAACATTATACATTATTCCCTGTTTACAGGCAAATTTTATATATTATATTTTGTTTTTATTTAAAAAAGCCCGAAACTATGGGGATTTAGATATGATATTGATTTATAAAAAATAAAGTAATGAAATGTAGAAAAAGTAGAAAATGAAGTTCGCCGGGGACGCCATTGTTTATATTTACATATAAGAACTAAGCAAAGCACTTCCTACTCTTATCATATTTGACCCTTCTTCAATAGCTATTTCAAAATCGTTGCTCATACCCATTGAACAGATTTTTGCACCATAAGGTTGAAGCTTTTCAAAAATTTTATAAGTTTTTCTAAAAGACTTTCTTATAGCATTTTCATCATCGGTATGAGCACCTATTGTCATAACTCCCTGAAGATTAATATTTGAAAGGTTTTCTTTTATTTTAAGATAGGTATCTACCGCTGTTTCTGGTTCCATACCGTGTTTTGTCGGTTCACCTGAACTGTTTATTTCAATAAGACATCTAATTGGTTTGTCTGTTCTTTTATTTATAGCTTCAGCAAGTTCATATGAGTTGATAGACTGAATCATAAAAGGGTTTAGTTTTAAGAGTTTATTTATTTTATTTTTTTGTAAATTCCCTATAAAATGCCATTCAATAGGTAAATTTTCAAGAGCTTTTACTTTATTTTCCATATCCT
>Ga0256837_1002700_pt1 | contig 10741 bp, 8 predicted proteins | sample 4562384metaG_FD_185976 | JGI IMG/M metagenome (GOLD analysis project Ga0256837, IMG submission 185976) | Hydrothermal vent microbial communities from Guaymas Basin, Mexico - 4561-384 | ecosystem: Environmental > Aquatic > Marine > Hydrothermal vents | place: Mexico: Guaymas Basin | collected... | reverse complement strand
GATTTGAAAAATGATTCTACCAAAATTTACAGAATTAGCAGCAGAAAGAGAGATGTTTTTTTCATCTAAAGTTTTGGCAAAACTATCACTAGCTAATAATCTTTTAAGTGCAGATTGAGCATCATCAAAGTTACCGTTAATTCCAATAACTTTAAGATTTTTAGCTTCCTCTGTAACCATTTGAAGTCTTTGAACATCAGAAGTACCATTTGCTGGGTACATACAAACAACTTGTATATTTTTTTGATTTTTAAAAGTTTCTAATGCTGCTGGACCAGTATCACCACTTGTTGCTGCTAGAATTAGGTAGTTCTCTTTTCTTTTTTGAGCAACAGAAGAAAGAATCTTACCAAATGGTTGAAGTGCCATATCTTTAAAAGCACGAGTTGGACCGTGATAAAGTTCACTAATGAAAAGATTATCTTTATGTTTTATAACAGGAACTGGGTTTGAAGCATCATCAAATTTATCATAAAGTGATAAAGCTTCATCTATAACTGACTGTTCAATATCTATCTCAAATTTATTTAACATATCTGACGCTAATTCTTTATATGAAGAGTTAATATGTTTATTTAAAAATTCTTCCCCTAATTCAGGAAGAGTTTCTGGTACATAAAGTCCACCAAAAGAAGCGATAGGGCTTAATATAGCCTCAGAAAAAGTTACTGTTTTAGGTTTTGATTCATCAAATCCACGAGTTTGAATAAAGTTCATAGTTAAATTCCTAGTTGTCACAAATTTTTTGTGATTATATCTAATAGTTTATTAAAAATTCTCTCATCTCGTTTGCAGGTAAAGGCTTTGAATAAAAATACCCTTGTATCAAATCACAACCATTTTCAATCAAAAAATCTTTTTGATCCTCTTTTTCTACACCTTCTGCTATAACTTTAATATTTAAATTTTTAGCTAAATTAATAATTGTTTTAGCAATTGCTACATCATCACTATTTGTTGGTAATCCATCTATAAATGATTTATCAATTTTTAATTTATCAATTGGTAATCTTTTTAAATACGATAATGAAGAATAACCTGTTCCAAAATCATCAATAACAATCGATATTCCCATTTTTTCAAGCTTTTCCAATACTTTAATTGATTTCTCAGGGTCATTCATTATCTGTGTTTCTGTAACCTCGAATTCTATATAATGAGCTAAACAATCACTATCATCAAGAACATTTGTTATAAAATCTATAAAATCAAGTTGTTCTATCTGTTTGATAGCTAGATTCATAGATAATTTACCTGGGTTTAATTCATCTATATGCCATGCAGAAAATTCTTTTATAGCTTTTTTCATAACAATTCTATCTAATTCTACAATCATTCCAGTTACTTCGGCTAAATTAATAAATTTATATGGTGAAATAAGTCCCATAGATGGATGTTGCCATCTTACAAGAGCTTCCATACCAACAATTTTATTTTGTTTTGCATCTATTTGAGCTTGAAAATATACAACCAAATCATCACTTAAAAATGCTTCTCTTAATGCACTTTCTAAAAAAACTCTTTCATGTGCTTTTTTTGTCATATCTTCATCATAAAAACAGTAAGTATTTCTACCATCAGATTTAGCTTTATACATAGCTGCATCTGCATTTTGTAGAAGATCAGATGCATTATTACCATCATCAGGATAAAAAGATATTCCAACACTCATACCTATATATAATGAATTATTATCAATTAATGTAGCTTCTTTAAAATCATTTTTCCATTTTAAAATCAATTCAGATATTTCATCTAAATTTTGAATATCATTTAAAATAACACAAAATTCATCTCCACCTAACCTTGATAATGTATCTGATTTTTTCATCCTCTTAATAAGTCTATCTGTAACTTCTACTAAAACTTTATCACCAATATGATGACCTAAAGAATCATTAATCTCTTTAAAATGATCTAAATCTATAAATAATAATGCTACTTTTTTATTTTCTGTTTCTATTAAATTAATAGCTTGTTGTAATCTATCCATGAATAATATACGATTTGGTAAACCTGTTAAATAATCATGATTTGCTTGATATTCTAATTTTTCTCTTTGTAAATCAAGTATTTTTAAACTTTTTTCTAAATCATTTTGTATTTTTTTAAGTTTAGTTATATCTCGACCCGCACCTACAGTACCAATTATTTGTCCATTTTCATCATAAAAAGGTGCTTTATAAACTTCTAAATAAAATAATTTCCCTTTAACATTTCCATACTCTTCAAATTTCATAGCTTTATTATTTTTGATAACATCTAAATCACTATTAAAACATAATTCTCCAAAAGTATGCCATTGTGAATCTTCTTTATGAAGTTCTCTTTCTCTCATTGCAAAAAATACATCACCTTTACCTACTGGTTCATCTGTATTCTTAGCCATAAGTAATCCATCACAAAGTGCTTTATTTGCATAAACATAATTACCATCTAAATCTTTAACCCATAACATATCTGGCAGATGTAAAGTTAAAAGTTTTAATAAATCAGAATTATGTTCTTTAAGGTCAGAAATTTGAAAAGGCATTACTAGCTCCACTAAGTAAAATTACATCATTCTACTTAAATCTATCTAATAATTATCTGAATAACCTAATAGGATTTATATGATATGATTTTTGAGTAACTTCAAAAATAAGTTCATCACTAACTCTTCCTATCGTATAACCTTTTTTAATTTTTTTACCTTTTCTTATATTTGGTGATATTTTTGATAAGTTTGCATATATAGTATGTAATCCATTTTTATGTTCAACAATAACAATATTATCTAAAACTGCTGTTTTATCTGCATAGATAACTTTACCATTAAAAACAGTTTTAACTTTAGCATTTGCCCTTTTTGGTTTTAAAGATATAGATTCATTAAATATTTTTATACCATAAATCGGATCAATATATGTTCCATATTTTTTAGTAATAGTATAAGAATCTATAGGGGCTATCGTTTTACGACCTCGATACCTTTTAGTTTTTATAGCTTGATAACTACTTCCATGTTTTTTTACTTTTGGCAATCGCTCATTTTTTGTGTTATTTTTCTTTGTTGAAAAAGCAACTCTTCTAGCCTCTTCCTCTTTTTTCTTTTTTATCTCATCTATTTTAATAATATTAAGTTTTGAAAGTGTTTTTTTAAGTGTGTCTTGTTTTTTAAGTAACTTTTTTAGCTCTTTTTTATAAAGCGATTTGGCTAATTTTAATTTTTTTAACGATTTTTTATTTGCCTTTTGAGTAGCAATTAGATTTGTTTTTTTCTTATCTATTTTAGATATTTCTAGCTCTAATGAGCTTGTTTGTTTATCTAAAACATCAATATCTTTAGAGTTTTTATGAAAAACGCTACTTAATTTTTTAGCTTTCTTTTTTGATTCTTTTAACATAACTTGTAGCACTTCAAACTCTATCATAGAATCTATATCAGCAGAGTATTCTGCTTCTAAAACAACACTTAAAGAGATCGCTTGAGATATAACAGATGAAAGTTTTAGTTCTATCTGATTTTGATTAGATTTTAAACTATTTTGTGATTTTTTTAATTTAGCTAATTCAGAGCTATTTATTTTATAACTACTCTCTTTTTTTAAAAGTTCTAATTTCAATTTTTCTAAATACTTTTGCTGTTTTAATATCTTTTGTTTTTGTCTTAAAATTGCTTTCGCATTATCAGCCATTTTCTTATTTATACTTGAGTATGTTTTACTAAAAGTATTTAATTTTGTATTTGTTGTTTTAATTTTTTTATCAATATTATTTGCAAATAGAGTAAAAAAACTAAATATTAAAATTAGAGATAAACGAATCATAATTCCTCTTTATGCCCAAGAACAATTAATGAAGCGAGTAAAATAGAAACTACAACTGAAACACTAAATAGTATAATAAAGTCATTAAAAGAATCAAATATAACAACTTCAATTCCAATACTTCTAAACTGCTCTAATACCCATGGATGTACAGAAAAATAACTAAGTAGTACAAATGTTAAAATACTAGAAATGATAGCATCTACTATAGCTAAACGAAATAATACAACTGAACGAAGCCAAATAGGAGCTCCAAAAAGCCCCATAATACTCATCCTTTCACTATGTTTAAATTGCCATATTTTCAACTCTTTAAAAATCAATAAAACTGTAACTAAAAGTATAATAACAGCAAAAACACTAACAACACCTTTAAATAAAAGTAAAAGTTTATATGTTTTATCATGTATATTTGAAAAATCTTCAACTTTATAAATTGAACTATTTTCAAATAAAGTTTTAGTAAGTTTTTCTATCTCTATAGGGCTTGGATAATATTTTAGATGAATTTTATAAAATTTAGGAAGACCTAGTTTAATTAACTCAACATCTTTCGCATCCATTTTGGAGTTTATTTTTTTTATTACATTATCTGGTGCTATCTCATTTGAATCTAAAACTATGTTATCCATAGCTATAAAAGTATCTTTTTTAATTGTTTTATGACTAACTACAATTACAGAATAATTAGTAGCTAAATTATTTTTGTATGCACTAATGGCTCTATCTGTTACTATAAAAATTTGTATAGATGCTAAAATACTTAATAATGCAACGATTAATGAAAGATGATTTTTAATGGACTTCATTTATTTTCCCGTATTCTATATGATAATGTTTATAATCAACCATTAAAGTATCTGGAATACTATGGGTTACAACTATAATTGTTGTAGTTAATTGTTGATTTGCACTCTCCAAAAGATTCCAAATTAGTTTTGATGAATAATCATCAAGATTACCAGTAGGCTCATCTGCTAAAATTAAAATTGGGTTATGTGCCAATGCTCTAGCCATAGCGACTCTTTGTTGCTCCCCACCACTTAATTCTAGTGGATATTTTCCTGCTTGGTGCATCAATCTTACATGTTTAAGTAGAGAATCTACTTGGTTATCAATAACACTTTTATCATAACCATTTATAAGTAATGGAAGTTGTATATTTTTTTCAATAGTCCACTCTTTTACAAGCTTATAATCTTGAAATACTATACCGATATGTCTTCTTAAAAAATTTAGTTTTGTTTTTGAGATACCATCTAAAGATACACCACCAACTATCAAACTCCCATTTTTAGGTTTTAAAGCACCATATAATGATTTTAAAAGAGTTGATTTTCCACTACCACTAGCACCTGTTATAAAAACAAAACTACCAGAATCAACAGAAAAATTTATTTTATTTATAATTGTTTCACTATTTGAGTAGGCTAGAGAAAGGTTCTCTGCCATAATCACTTTATCCATGAAATATCCCATCTAAAAATTTATGTGCTAATAGATTACTTTTTGATTTTAATGGTAAAGAGCGATAATAAGATAAAACATCATCATTCACTAAAATATAAAGATGCTCCGGTCTATCAAAACTTCCCATTGAAAGGCGAATCATTAAACCATTTTCGATTGTATAAACTCTCTCAAAATGGATAAATCCAGAATCGAATTTTTTAGTTACCCCATGTAATGCTTTCATCTCATCTAAAGATAATGTTACTTTTGAAAATTCAAAATCACCATCTATAGAAAGTTCTTTAGATTCTTCCTCATTTATCATAGTTACATCATAAATATTTTTTTCCATCTTTTTCCATCTATCTTCATACTTAGATGTTACAGCTATATCTTTATTTTTATTTATGTGTAAAGTAGTTTTATTAAATGCTATAAATGTTTCATAAGAGTAAGCATAATAATTTTCACTATCTGTTCTTAACTCTAATCTTCCATCAACTTTTAAAACTCTATTTGATTCTTTAATGAATGATGTTGAGATAACTCTTCTATGTGGTTTTTTGTCCCATGGAACAGGAAAATGAACATAAATTTTCCCAACAACATTAGATGGAACTAACTCCATAAATAATCTTGCATCATAATCAAGAACAAGTAAATTGTCTAAATTTTGAATAGTAACTTGCTTTAAAACTTGTTCTATAGATGGTCTATGAATCTCTATACCAATAAATAATATATCTGGATTATTTATAGCTTGATGAAGCAGATGGCGACCAGAACCAAAACCAACCTCAATTCTAACCTCTTTATCTACTGGAAAATTTGAAGCAAAGAAATTTATATTTTTAAGAGCTGTAACCTCTTCTAAATGTATGTTTTTTTGATTATCTGGAACATTTGAAGATAAAATATTTAGATTAGCCAGTTTTGCATAAGCTAATAATGCTTTATGAACATTATATATAGAAGCTGGTCTAGTAAGCTTATCAGATTTTAATAATGTTTTCTCATTCTCCTCTTTTAAAACTAAAAAGAATTGATCATCTTCAACTTTTACTGAGATTAAAACCTCTTCATCATGGTTTGCATTTTTAGCGATAAAGTTGAAATCAACTTTATCGTAACTTTGTGGAAAACTTATTTCGGAAAATTTTTCTAAATGTAAATGTGGCATTAATCTCTCGTTTAATTAAAATCTTGTACAGGTATTATAGTATCACTCTCTACTACCTCTTTGTTTAACCCTTGTTCTGAACTAAACTTTATAGGAGAAGAATCTAATAACTCTAGCATTTTAGATTCTACCTCAACCTCTTTACTAGCTTTAGATTTTACACCATTTTTATCAACACTATAAACTTTATAATAATAAATATTATTTGGTTTAATATTTAAGTCTATAAACTCTCTAGTACGGATATCTGTAAAATCTTCCGTTATCTCTTCATGCCAACTTTTTTTATATCGTTTACTAATAGTATAAGTTTTTGTTCTAGAATCTACACCACTCCAAACAACTTTAACTTTATTATTTATAAACTTAACCTCAACAACAGCTGGTGGATTTGGTTTTAACAAAGTCAAACCTTGAATAGAATTGATACTATGCTTAGATTCTAAACCATCTTTATCTTTAACACTAACTCTATAAAAATACTGTTTACCATCTTCATTACATTTATCAGTATAGTAATTTTTTTTCAATTTTGCTATAAGCTTATATCCACCATCAACATCTTCAGATCTATAAAGATTATAAAATGCAAAATCTTTAGTATCAGTTTTATCCCAAGTTATTTTTATCTTTTTAGGTAAATTTCTTGTAGCTTGAATATTCATAACTATTTTAGGTAAAGCTTTTGTTACAATTTTAACAGTTTTACTAGGTGTAGATGTTATGTCATCATAAGTTAAAACACGAATTCTATACTTATAAACATGCTTATCTTCTAAATCTTCATCAATATATTCAGCACTTAATCTTCTCTCTACAGTATCAATAACTTTCCATTTTTTACTATCAATAGTTTTTCTCTCAATTATATATGCTTTTACTTTTTCATTTGTATGTGGTCTCCAAATAATTTTCGCACATCTAGGCATATTTTGTTTTGCATATATCCAAGAAACAGATTCTAAAACAGGTAAAGAACTAATTACATCTGTTTTACTTTTTACTGATTGAGCTTTATCACTAAATGTTTTAAAATAATAACCATACTTCGTATCTGGTAAGACTTTATCATCAACATAGTGAGTTACATAACGATTATCAATTGTATCATAGTATTCATCATCAGTTTTTGTTCCAACTGTCGCATGTTTATATACATAGATACCTTTAACTCTTTTATCTTCTATAGGGTGCCATTCAAATGCTACTGCTGTTGTATCAACAACAATACCATTTTTTGTCAATTGAATAACAGGAAGAGTAGCATCTATACTCTCCTCTTGCTTCGGTTTTGGTTTTCCACACCCACTAAGAATCAGTAGTGAAACTGCGTAAAATATAATCAGTATCGAGAACTTCATTTACCTGCTCCATATTAAATTTATTATCTATATAATTTTGCATTTGATTATCAAACGATGCACTAAAGAAAAGCTCCTCTTTAGTTGTTGGATGGATAAAATATATCATGTAGGCATGAAGCAAAATTCGTTCCGATTTTTCTGATTTTGGATTAATAGCATAGATATGATCACCTATAATATGACGGTTCATACTCTCTAAATGAACACGAATTTGGTGTGTTCTACCAGTAAAAAGTTTACAAGCTACTAACTGATTTTTTTCATCACTTGATGGTAATAAAGATTTGAACATAGTTTTTGCATATTTACCAGTTTCAACACAAGCCATTTTTAATCGATTATGTTGACTTCTACCTATATTTTTTTCTATAACAGTTATATCATCTTTTAACGGCGGATTTAACACTGCTATATAATAACGCCCCATACTTTTATCTTGAAGTTGTTCAGATAAAAATTCGTGTGCTTCATTATTTTTAGCAACAACCATAGTTCCACTTGTACCTTTATCTAATCTATGAACGATTCCATGTCTCTCTTCACCACTAATTGTTGAGAGTCTAATCCCTTTATGTTTTAACCAATCAACTAAAGTTGCATCTTTTACACTTGGTGCAGGATGAACTGTTACACCACTTGGTTTATTGATAACTAAAACATCATCATCTTCATATAGAATCTCAACATCAAAATCAACATCTAATGCTTTCTCTTTTTTTGGATATGGTAATTCAACTTTTACATTTTGCTCTAGTTTTAACTTCACTCCTGGTCTAACTGTTAACTTATCATCTATAAAAACACACTTTTGTTTTATAAGCTGTGCTATTTGTGAACGAGTTTGTCCTATCTTAGATGCTAAAAATGTATCTAACCTTTGTGTTGTATCGCTTGTATAATTTTGTATTTCTCTCATTTATGCCCTTTTTTGTGTTACAATTTTATAAAATATTATGGAGTTATAAATTTGTGGAGATTTGATAAGCGTATTTTAGCACAATTTGACTTTTTTTCTATCATTTTGATTATACCTTTGGTTTTAACTTCAAATTGGCTTATAAATGAAGCTGTTCCAGCCCTTGCTCAAAAGCAAACTGCTTATGTAGGAGTAGCTTTTTTAACATTTATCTTTATCTTTTTATTACCTATTAGAAGAATGAGTTGGTTAATACCTTTAGTTTACTGGGTAAATATTTTACTGCTTTTAGCTGTTGAATTTTTTGGTCATGCACGACTTGGCGCTCAAAGATGGATAGATATACCATTTATAAATGCTACTATACAGCCATCAGAGTTTGTAAAACCAGCTCTTATACTGATGCTTGCATATTTAATAAATAAAAATCCTCCACCAATCAATGGCTACAGAATAAAAAGTTTTTTAAAAATAAGTTTTTTTATTCTACTTCCATTCTTCTTAATTGCTAGAGAACCAGATTTAGGAACAGCTCTTGTGCTTCTACTAATTGGTTATGGAGTTTTATTCTTTGTTGGAGTTTATTGGAAAATTTGGGCATCAATAATAACTGCTATTATACTCTTATCACCTATCTCATATAAATTTTTACTTCATGATTACCAAAAAGTAAGAATTAAAGATTTTATGAGTGAAAAACCATCATACCATGTTCAACAATCTATTATAGCGATTGGTTCTGGTGGATGGACAGGTAAATCAAAAGATGAAGCAACACAAACCCAAATGAAATTTTTACCAATAGCTACAAGTGATTTTATATTTGCATTTTTAGTAGAAAGAACAGGTTTTTTAGGTGCTTTAGCAATTATTTTAATATATGTAATGCTGATTTTACACCTTTTGAGTTTAAGTATCTTTAATACTGATTACTATATAAAAGTAGTTACAATCTCTATCTCATTTATGATTTTCATCTATATGGGAGTAAATATATCTATGACAATAGGTTATGCACCAGTAGTTGGTGTACCTTTACCTATGTTTAGTTATGGAGGTAGTAGCTTTTTAAACTTTATAATTCTTTTTGCTATTATGCAAAATCTTATCTCATTTAGATATAAAGATATGTATGAGATAAGAGGTAAAAAAAGTTTTATGTAACAAGTGTTTTACTTATTTCAAAAATAATTATTTATGAAATAAGTAAGTATATAAAAAACTAGTTAACTTTTATGGCTCCACAAAACCATCTATGTTCACTCTGTTCTATTGTATAAACAACTTTATATCTAGTTTGAGAAATTTCTTCATGACCTTTTGATGTTGGTTTTAAATCAATAATTTGATTTTTTAATGAATCAGCAACTACTTTTTCATCTACAAAATAAAATGATATACCTTTTGAACTACTATCAAATAGATAACAATTTTCTATCTTGCCCTCTACTTTTATTTCACATTTTACAGGTGGAGAAATAATACTTCTTTTATCTGTTCTATTATTTAAGATAACTTCAAATCCATCACTTAAACTTTTTAAACTACTACTTTGCTCCATTATCTCTAAAATAATTTTATTTAAAATTTGAGAGTTTTGTAGTGTAATATCTGATTGTTCACTTACATTAACTAAAGAATTATGTACGACAGATAATTGATCAGTTTGAACTGTAAATTCATCTTGAAATTCATTTATAGAATCGATTGTTGTACTTAATGTATTTTCAATAAATACAAAATTATTTTCTAAATCTGATGTTTTAAGTTTAAGTTCATCAAAGATTCCTTTTGTTAAATCAGCATCATCTATAACTTTACCTATAGCTTGTTCAATATTACTAATAACACCTTTAATAACACTTGCACTATGTTGTGATTTTTCTGCCAATTTTCGTACTTCATCTGCTACAACAGCAAAACCTCGTCCATGTTCACCTGCTCTAGCAGCTTCTATAGCAGCATTTAAAGCGAGAAGATTAGTTTGATCAGCTATCTCTGACATTGTGTCAATAGTATG
>Ga0256837_1002699_pt1 | contig 10742 bp, 12 predicted proteins | sample 4562384metaG_FD_185976 | JGI IMG/M metagenome (GOLD analysis project Ga0256837, IMG submission 185976) | Hydrothermal vent microbial communities from Guaymas Basin, Mexico - 4561-384 | ecosystem: Environmental > Aquatic > Marine > Hydrothermal vents | place: Mexico: Guaymas Basin | collected... | reverse complement strand
CAGTAAAGCCAACTCCTTCAATAGGTAAAAAGCAGAGAACTATAAATTTAAAAACCTTGGAAAATGTTGAGATTGAAATTGAGGGGAGACATGACCCAGTTATAGTGCCAAGGATTGTTCCAGTAGCTGAATCAATGGTTGCTATAACCTTGGCTGATTTGATGATTAAAGGTGGTTTTATTCATCCATGCAGTTTGTAAAGTTTTATAAATTTTATTTTTATAAGATTATTTTATAAGCTTTTAGTTTTTACTTTTGTTTATTTTATCCTATAAAACTCAGCGGGTGGGATTAATGAAATTTATATTTATTACAGGAGGAGTCATATCTTCACTTGGAAAGGGAATTACAGCGGCTTCATTAGGAAGATTATTGAAATCAAGGGGCTTTAAGGTTAATATGATTAAAATAGACCCTTATTTACAAATAGATGCTGGAACGATGTCTCCCTATGAGCATGGAGAGGTTTTTGTTACAGAAGATGGAGGAGAGACAGATTTAGATTTAGGGCATTATGAGAGGTTTATTGATGAAAATTTAACAAAAGATAATAATATAACAACAGGAAAAATATATTGGAGTGTTTTAACAAAAGAGAGGAAGGGAGAGTATTTAGGAAAGACAGTTCAAGTTATCCCACACATAACAAATGAAATAAAGGACTGGATTAAAAAACTTGGGGAGGGCTACGATATAACAATAGTTGAAATTGGTGGGACTGTTGGAGACATTGAAAGTTTGCCTTTCTTAGAGGCGATAAGGCAGTTTAAAAAAGACGTTGGTAAGGAGAACGTTTTATATATTCACGTGTCCCTTTTGCCATATATAAAAGCCGCTGGGGAGTTGAAAACTAAACCTACACAACACAGTGTTAAAGAGTTGAGAGGTATTGGAATAAAGCCAGATATATTGGTTTGTAGGACTGAAATGCCGATAAGTGATAAAATTAGAGAGAAATTGGCTCTATTTTGTGATGTTGATAAGGAGGCGGTTATTGAGGCAAGGGACGCGAGAACAATATATGAAGTCCCACTTAACTTAGAGAAAGAAGGTTTGGGGAAGTTAGTTACTAAGAAGCTAAATCTTCCAGATAGAGAACCAAATTTAGATGAATGGAGAAAGTTTGTTGATAGGGTTGTAAATCCATTAAATGAGATAACTATTGGTATAGTTGGAAAGTATGTTGAGTTAAAAGATGCCTATTTAAGTATTATGGAGGCATTAATCCACGCTGGGGCTAAAAATGACACAAAAGTCAATATAAATTGGATACATTCTGAGAGATTAGAAAGTGAAGAATTTGAAGAGTTATTGGATAGATATAGAGAAGATAACCAATTGGATGGTATTTTAGTGCCAGGTGGTTTTGGAGATAGGGGTGTTGAAGGAAAGATAAATGCTATAAAGTATGCAAGAGAAAATGACCTTCCTTTCTTAGGTATTTGCATGGGAATGCAGTGTGCAGTTATAGAGTTTGCAAGAAATGTTTGTGGTTTAGAAGGGGCTAACTCAACGGAGTTTGATGAAACTACCAAATATCCTGTTGTTGATTTACTACCTGAGCAGAAGGAGATTGATGCAAAAGGAGGAACTATGAGGTTGGGGGCTTATCCAGCAATATTAAAGGAAGGAACTTTAACTTACAAATTGTATGGTAAGAAGGAAGTTTATGAGAGGCATAGGCATAGGTATGAGGTCAATCCTGAATACCATGAGATATTGGAAGATTATGGCTTAACAATTTCTGGGAAATCCCCTGATGGAAGATTAGCGGAGTTTATTGAAATTAGCAAAAATAAATACTTCATAGCAACACAGGCACATCCAGAATTTAAATCAAGACCTAACAAGCCACATCCATTATTTGATGGATTAGTTAGAGCTTCTTTGGGTGAAAAATTGTAAAATAGGATTTAAATTAACTTTTTTTTAATTATAAAAAATAGAAAAAATTTAAAAAACTTAAATTAAGTCAGGATTGCTATCAACTGATATATACAACTGTCCTTTTGGTTTTCTATTTACATAATCTCCAATAAATTTATAAAATGTTCCTGTTACTGGTGTTCCTTCATCCTTTTTACTCAACTTTATAATAGGATTTTCAACTATGCCCTCAAACTTGAAAGATGGGAGAACTTCCTCAACCTTACCATAAACAATTATTGCCCCTGCCTTCATCTCTCCTCCAACTCTCACATCAGCATTTCCATCAATAATAATCATCCCACCATTTTGGTGAATTCCTGCCATTATTCCTACATCTCCTTTTATGTGAATAACTCCCTTCCTCATAAACTCTCCAATCTCATTTCCAGCATTTCCTTCAACTATAATTGTTCCTCCACTCATACCTCTCCAATCTCCTCTATAAGCAGAACCAACATAATCCCTTGCATCTCCTTTAATTAACAACTCTCCTCCTTTCATGTTTTGCCCAGCCCAGCTATCAGCATTTCCATTAACAACTATCTTTCCTCCTTTCATTTCTGCCCCAACATACATTCCAGCATCCCCTTCAACTATAACCTCCCCTTTTGTCATCTTTGAACCAATGTATTTTAACTTTTGATTTGAGTTTTTAATTACAACTCTTGGCTCCCCTTCAATGTCATTTAACTCAACATCAAAAATATCATCTAACTTAACTCTCTTTCTCCCTTGAACTAACTCAATATTTTTTATCTCCTCTAAACTCATCTTCTCAATAACTTCTGGTAATACTTTGTCCATTTCAACCGGAACAATAATTTCCTTTTGTAGTGTTAATATTAACTCCTTCATATCATCACCGTCATTCTTTTTCAACTATAACAGCCGTTCCGTAGGCGTAGTAGGTTAATTCTGGAACTGCATAGTTTTCATTAGATATTTCAGTTGTTAATTCATTGGAAATCCTTATTCCTATAACTGCATTAGCACCCATATTTTCAGCTGTGTTTATTAAGTCCTCTAAGGCATCGTCTGGGTCATCCCCATAGCCGATTACAACACCCAAATATTTTACAACCTTAAAACCTTCTAAGTTGTCAGTTGTTGAAGTTATCATTAAAATCACTTAAAAATTAAATTTTGAAGAAAAAATTTAATTTATGTCAGTTGCATCTATCTTTATAGGTCTCCAACTGTGTGCATATTCCTCTGAGACAGGATAGTTATCTAAATTGACTGAGTAGTATCTTCTAAACTTCTCCTCAACATCTTTAAGGACTTCTTTCATCAAGTCCTCTCCAACTTGGACATCAAGATAGATTGTATCTCCAAACATCTCTTTAACAACATTTCCATCTTTAACAACAACCTCTCCTCCTTTTAGCACATATTTGGCATATCTAAATGCCTTCTCAATCTTCTTACCATCCTTTTCCTCTGGGTCTATTTCATATATGGCAATATCTGCCTCAGCTCCAACTCCTAAGTGTCCTTTTGTCTCACTCAATCCTAAAACCTTAGCTTGGTTTGCCCTTGTTATTTTTGCTATCTCATATAAATCGTATTCTTTATCAGCATCTGCTACATGGCTTCTCTGCTGAGCCCACTTATGAACTTTGTTGTATAACCACTCATCTCTATACTTCTTACTCATCAACCATGCAATAACTCTTGGATATCTTGTGAAAGGTCCTGCGTTTGGATGGTCGGTTGTTAGCATTACTTTATCTGTATTTGTGTATAGGAAGAGTTCTAAACCAATCGCCCACTGCACTGAATAGACAGGTCCTTTTGGACTGTAAATGAAAGGAACAACTCCAGAACCTGTTTCAAGCTCAACGTCACAGTTTGCCCACTTCAAACCATTAGTCATGTGTAAATCATACTCCATTGGTCCATCCGCTGTCATTGTTGTTGTTTCATCCAACGTTACCTGCCCAACATCAATAACCGCATGTTTTGATTTATTTACATATTCAGCAATTTCTAATGCCTTACTTTCAAAGTCCTTCCATGAAGTTCCTCCGTATGAGTGGAATTGAACGTGAGTGTTGTAATAAACTGTTTCTCTCTCCCCAACTTTTGGCTTTGCCTTAATTCCTTCAACACACTTCATTGTCTCTAATGTTGTTTCCCAGTTTCCTGGATGCCCTAAGTTGTTTGGATGGACATGGATTGAGTGTGGCAATCCAAGTAATTCATTAACCTCTGCCAATCCTCTAACTATTTCTCTTGGAGTTATATCGAAGTATGGGACTGGGTCATCTAAGCTATGGACATTTTTACCCCATCCCCATGCCTCTGTTCCTCCTGGATTAACTATTTTTATAGCGAAACCTTTTGTTGCTTTTAACATCCAGGCAACATAGGCGGCACATGCTTTAATGTCTCCTTCTTTTAGATACTCTAAGACCATCCAGTTGTTTCCAAATAATGGCATTGCCGCCTTGTCTATTTGTGGAGTTTCCAAGAACTCCTCGTGTGTGTGTCTTGCGATTAACGGAGGCATTGCCGCTTCAATAACTGTTGTATATCCCATTTCGCAGTATTGATAACCTGTTTTATAGGTTGATGGGACTGAAAACCCTGTTCCTGTTCTTAAACCTTTTTTGGCAAAAATTTCCATCTTACTATCTTCTGGCCTAAACATTCTACCGACATTAACCTTTGCTCCTGCAACGTGGCTGTGAGAATCCACACCTCCTGGCATTACCACACATCCAGAAGCATCGATAACTTTGGCTTTATCAGATACACTTTCAACTATCTTCCCATCTTTAACGCAAATGTCCATTTTTTCTCCGTTAATGCCATTTAATGGGTCATAAACAATTCCGTTTTTTATTATGTATTCCATTTTATCACCATAACATTTAATTTTGAGTTTATTCTACTGATTCTATGTATTTTTTCCTCATTAAAGTTCTCATGTCTAAAAATTCTTCATCTGTTTTCTCAACTTCAACATAAAATCCAGGATATCCTTTAAATGTTGGCATCCCTGTGCTGTGTGTGTCTGGTTTAACAACACAGTTAGCCCATGGACCCATTGGTATGTAAATCATACCTTCTGGCATTCTTTCAGTTGCCTTTTTTACATAAACAACAACTTCTCCATATTCCGACTTAACTTTAACTTTGTCTCCTTCTTTAACTCCCAATTTTTCCATATCTTCCTCATTAATATACACAACACCCGCCGCTTTAACATACAAATCAAGATTTTTTCCTGCTTCTATTGCCTCTCCTTGCCATATTGTCCTTCCAGTGTTTAAAATAAACTTCATCTTCTCACCAATTTTAATTATTTCCTTTTAAAAACTAATTCTATGGCATTAACTGGACATGCTTCTATGCAAGCCCCACATCCACCACATAAATCTTGATTTACTATTGTAACAACCCCATTTTCAACTCTAATAACTACATCATCACTGTAAGGTCCTTTTCCTCCCCATGTCTCTGGATGTTTGGCATTTACTGGACAAGATACAACGCAATTCCCACATCCATGACATTTTTCTGGATAAACTACCAACTCATAAGCTTTCATTTCCTCACCTTTCAATGATTTTTAATTAATGATTGATTTAATTAATGATTTTGATTTTTGATTTTGTTTATTTTATTGGCTTATTAATTTATTAAATGCTTCCTTCCAAGCAATTGCCTTTGGTTCTCTCTCAAAGTTAATCTCTGTCCTCTTAACCTTTATAGCATTAACTGGACATGCTTTAGCACAAGCTCCACATAAAACACACAAGTTCTGATTAACAATAATTCTTGGAACTTTCTCTGCCTTGTCTTTTGGTGCTGGGAATTCTAAGGCACTACATGGACATATAGCAATACAAGCTCCACATGCATTACAGGCATTGACATCAATTATTAATTCTCCTTTGAATGGCTTCTCTACTTCAATAGCTCCAACTGGACAGATGTAGGCACACCATCCACATGTTACACATGCATCCTTATCAACAACTGTTTTTCCTTTAATATCTTCATACAACTTTGCTTTTGGAACTCTTTTTATCATTGGACACTTGTAACAGATGACCTCAATAGCATTGTGTGGGCAAACAAATTCACAAACTTTACAATAGACACATGCATCTTTATCAACTTCAATATCAGTTATTGGTTTTGGATTTGTTGGTGTTGGATAGTTGTATTTTAAGTTTATAGCATCTGCTGGACAATACTCAGCACAGATACCGCAGAGAACACACTTCTCTTTGTCTATGTTTATCTCTCCAATAACAAATTTACTTCTTTCAGCTAACTCCCTATTTACTTCTATTGCTGATTGTGGGCAAACCATTTCACACTGCTCACATAAAACACATTTATCTTGGTTAATTTTAATATCTCTTTTAATCTTTGGATATCTTTCATCTTCTTTTATTGATTTTCCATTTATTTTTAAGTCCAATGCATCAAATGGACAGGCAGAAGCACATAAACCACATAAAGCACATATATCTTTATCTATATCCAATTTTGGAGCTATAACATCTCCCTTAGCTATAGCTCCCAAGGGTCCCATGGCTATGGCATTTACTGGGCAGATGTCTGCACAAATGCCACAACCAACACATAAATCATCATTCCAAGATAATTCCCTTTTTTCTACTTCTCCATCTCTATATATCACAAATCCGTTTTCATAGACCTCTTTTACTTGCTCAATCATAGTTACTCCTCCTCAATGAATTTTAATGAGTTTGTGGGACATCTAAATATGCAAGATGCACATAGATAACAGGCATTTTCGTCTATATTGACAGTGAAGTTGTCGAGTGTGAGTGCCACACACCCCAAGCAAGAACCGCATGCTATGCAGGAATTTTCATCCCATAAAAGTTTTACCCCATATAATTCTTTTATTAAGTTTTTTGCAAGTCCTTTATCATCAGTTAAAGAGTGAATGAGCTTAGCTCCATATTTTGGAGGTAGTTGTTCAATGGTTTTTGCTATTTTTAAGATTTTTTCCTTTGGATATCTTCCAGAGAGGTAATGAGAGACGATTGACCTATCGCTTTTAATAATTTTTGCTATTTCTCTTTGTATGAGACCTTTTCTCCTTAATTTCATAGCTACTATTGCCTTTATTCCAGATAAAATATGCTCTGGCATATTCCCACATAGACATTATGATAGTTGATGATTTTCATTTATAAATGGTGTGTATGGGGTTTAAGTAGAAACTCTTTTATATATGTGTGTGCTATGCTCACATTAATATTTTGTTGTTCATTATATTAGAACAAAAATTCTATTTTTGGTAGAAAAGCTTTATATTGGTAAAGTCAATAATATAGAGATGCAAATCGTAAAAAATAAATATCATGTTGATTTAGATTAGAAAATTTCATGGGTGATGATTATGAGAGAGATTCTAATATCTGAATGCATAGAATTATTAAGAGCTCATAGATTTACAGTTTCAAAACCATTGGGAAGAAGTTGCTTTGACATGATTGCAAGTAGGGAAGATGTTAGATTAATTTTGAAGATTTTAAAAAACATTGATAGTTTGAGTAGAGAACAATCAAAAGAATTAAAGAAGATTAGCAAGATACTGCATGGAACTCCCCTAATTATAGGAATTAGAACAAGAAACGCTCCTATGGAGCATGGTGTTGTTTATGACAGATACAATATAAAAGCCGTAACTTTTGAGACATTTAGGGATTATTTAGAGGGTAGTCCACCAGTAGTTTATGCAAATAGGGGAGGATTTTTTGTAAAGATAGATGGGAAGGTTTTAAAAGAAACAAGAGAGGCAATGGGTATTTCAGTAGGAAAATTGGCAGAGGTTGCTGGTGTTTCAAGAAAGGCAATTTACAAATATGAAACTCAGATGGCTAATCCTTCAGTAGATGTTGCTATAAAAATTGAGGAGTTTTTAGATGTGCCATTAGTTAAAGGAATTGATTTATTTGAACCTATTAATGATGAGGATGTTGAAAATAGATTAGAAAAATTAGAGGACTTTAAGAAAGAGGCGATAAATTTTCTAAATGAGTTGGGATTTAAGTCATTTGTTGTTGAAAAAGCCCCATTTGATGCCGTAGCTGAGAAAGATGTAGATGACAACTTAAATATCTTATTAACAAATATTGAAGAAAAAGGTAGTGAAGAAGTAAAGAGAAAGGCATTATTTGTTAGAGAATTGTCAAGGTTGTTAGATGGATATTCCTTACTAATATTAGAAGAGAAGGAGAAGGAATATAAAAATCTACCTGTTATCAGTATTGAAGAGTTAAAGAAGATGGATGATGCTCTTGATTTAATTGAACACATAAAATCAATGTTAAAAAATATAAGATAAATTAAAAAATTGATAGTTTAAAAGTAAATTATGGAAATTTTTTGTAAATTTGTTTTCGATTCTTCCATTTTCGTATTTCGTCAGTAATATATGATTGAACAATATTCATCCAAAACACCATCAATAATTATTTTACTTTAATGTTATGAATTAAATAAATAAAAATAGATAAAAAATAGGATTTATAAGTCCAATGGCTCTCCAATCTTTGGAACTACAACTTCAACTCCCAATGCCTCTGCCTTTTTTACAAACTCATTTACATCAACTTCAATCAATGGGAATGTGTTATAGTGCATTGGAATTACAATCTCTGGGTATATTAGCTCAATAGCCACTAATGCCTCATCTATCCCCATTGTGTATCTTCCACCTATTGGTAATAAGGCAATTTGTGGGGCATATATTTCTCCAATCAATTCCATATCTCCAAATAAGCCAGTATCTCCTGCATGATAGACCCTATCATTTATAATAAATCCAGAAGCAACCCCCCCACTTATTGTTGGAGATATATCTGATGAGTGCTCTGCCTTAACCATTGTTAATTTTGCTCCATTTATTTCAATAGTTCCTCCAATGTTCATACCCTCTGCATTAACCCCTCTTTCTGATAAATAGACACTAATTTCATGGTTCGTTACTACTGGAACGTCGTAGGTTTTAGCCAACTCCTCAGCGTTTCCTAAGTGGTCTGCATGACCATGAGTTACTGCTATTACATCAACTCCTTCCATTATCTCATCATAAGGCAAATTACATAAAGGATTTGGAACAAATGGGTCAATCAATACATTATCCACTTTAAAGCATGCATGACCATACCATGTTATCATTTTTTTCACCTCCAATAATAATTTTATAGTTAGGATATTTAATTTTTATTATTATTAGAAAATTAGCAAATCTAACAAAATTGTTTTAATATATTCAAATATAAAAATAAAAATTTTAAATTTCAGAAGCTTTAAAAATAAGATAAATCGGTGAATAATATGAAGATTGTAGGAATTACCGACTTGCATGGAAAGCTTCCTCCAACAGTTAGAGAATTTAAGGACTTTGCAGATGTTTTGGTTGTTTGTGGGGACATAACACACTTTGATAAAGGGATTGAGATTATAGAGAAATTGGCTGAGTTATCAGATTATATGGAAGTTCTCTGTATTCCAGGAAATTGTGATACAAAAGAAGTTATAGATGAGTTGAATAGCTTTAAATTAAATATAGACGGAAAAGTGAAAAAGATAGAGAATATAAATTTTGTTGGAGTAGGAGGGAGTAATAAAACACCTTTTAACACTCCAAATGAATACACTGAGGAAGAGATATACAATAAGCTCATAAATGTGGCTAAAAACTTAAAAAACATATTTTTAGTTAGCCATGCTCCTCCATACAATACAATGGCTGATATTGTTGATTTAAATAAAAATATTCATGTTGGTAGCAAAGCAATTAGAAGGATTATTGAGGAGTTTAACGAAAATATAATATTTTGTGCATGCGGGCATATACATGAAAGCAGGTGTATAGATAAAATTGGAAATACAATAATTGTGAATCCATCCCCAAAAAGTTATTTTGTCTATGATACAAAAAAGAACATGGTTGTTTTAGAGGATTTTAATGGATTTTAAAAATAAATAATTAAGTTTTTGATTTTCTATACAAAATGTAAGTAAAGAAAGCAGTTGTAATTAAATAAGCTCCAATAGGAATTGGTGTTTTTGTTGATGATGATGAAGATACTGTTGTACTTGATGGTGGAAAGTTGTAATATACAGGCCTTATTATAATATATCCTAACCCTATAGTATTTCCTTTTCCAAAGCTAATATTATACATACAAATTGTACTATTACAATGTACTCTTACTCTACTTCCTCCATTTACGGTATAATTAAGTATAATATAGTAATGACGTCCACTACTGTCGTAGTATTCTATTGTTTTATAAAACGGTCGATCGTTAGGAATAACTTTTTGATAGACAATATTTCCATTTCTATCTTTTACAGTTATATTCACAGCATTAGGGTCCTCTGCAAAAACACTCTGACACAAAAATATAGCTGAAAAAATTAATACTAAGAATATTATAGGTCTATTAATACTAAGAATATTATATTTCATACTATCACCTATTAAATTTATAAAATCGATATCTTATTTTTCTTTTTGAAGATATAAATAATATACCACTTAAATTCAGAATTTGGTATAAATATATCAAAATAAAAAAATTCGTTAAAAATTAAAAATAAAAATTTAAAAATAGTTATTGGTTGTGGATTATTCTACTGCCTTCTCAAATGCAATCATTGCACTTAGAACTTTTTCATCTTCAAATGGCTTTCCTTGGATTTGCAAACCAACTGGAATTCCATTTATATCCCCACATGGAACAACCCCAGCACACAAACCGCAGATATTAGCTGGGACTGTTAAAACATCATAACTATACATTTCC
>Ga0256837_1002697_pt1 | contig 10743 bp, 10 predicted proteins | sample 4562384metaG_FD_185976 | JGI IMG/M metagenome (GOLD analysis project Ga0256837, IMG submission 185976) | Hydrothermal vent microbial communities from Guaymas Basin, Mexico - 4561-384 | ecosystem: Environmental > Aquatic > Marine > Hydrothermal vents | place: Mexico: Guaymas Basin | collected... | reverse complement strand
AAAATGATTTGATGGATAAAGTTAAAAATACTGTTTTTGGAAACAAAGCTTTAGATACTGATGCTACAATTAATTTAAAATATAAAACATTTTTTAGAACTCTTATAGAGGAAGTTTTTTTTAGTATTTCCAGCAAAATATAGAAGAAAAGTTTTCAATGAAGATATAGAAAAAACATTGAAAAATACATGTTTGGAGATAGCAGATAGATATGAGATAGTTTTTGTTGGAATTGGTAATGATGAATAAGAGGTTCTCCAGATTACTGAACACTATCCATTATATATTTAATCGATGATTAAATTCAGGAACTATCTTTTTCAATTGAACTATCTTATCATCACAAGTTACAAGCTTTTTTATATCTTCATTTAAAGTATCTAAATCATATTTTGTTGGTTTTGCTACTGTTATAGACTCATACTCTGTTGAAGTATCTGCATCATTTATAAGAAGTTCTTCATATAACTTTTCACCGGGACGTAGTCCACAAAATTCTATCTTTATAGCATCATTTCCACTTAGGTCTATTATCTTTTGTGCTAAATCTACTATCTTAATAGGTTCACCCATATCTAAGATGAAAATCTCCCCTCCACTACCAATAGCCCCAGCTTGTAAAACCAACTCACAAGCTTCTGGTATAAGCATAAAGTACCTTGTTATATCTGGATGAGTTACTGTTATATTTTTACCTTGTTCTATCTGATACTTAAACTTTGGTATAACACTTCCACTACTTCCAAGAACATTTCCAAACCTAACAGCTACTATATCAGTTCCTAATCCATTTGAGTTTTGTGCATAAAGTTCACAGATTCGTTTAGTAGTTCCCATAACATTTGTAGGTCTTACTGCTTTGTCTGTTGAGATAAGTACAAACTTTTCTACTTTGTGCTTTATAGCTACATCTATAGTATTTTTAGTACCTATAACATTGTTCAATATTCCATCTGTTATATTTGCTTCTACTAATGGTACATGCTTGTATGCAGCAGCATGTATAACTATACTTGGTTTATAAGTACTAAATGTTCTCTCTAATGCTTCGAGATTTAACACACTATGCATAACTGGAACTATCTCAACTTTTGTAATCTCTTCATTTATGGAGTATAAGTTAAACTCACTATGATCAAGTGCTATAAGTTTTTTAACACCGAACAGTCCACATTGCCTACATATTTCACTACCTATACTTCCACCTGCTCCTGTAACTAAAACAACCTTATCTTTTAAAAATGAAGATATTTTATCTTTATCTAAATCTTTTGGATGTCTTGCTAAAAGATCTTCTACAGATATATCTTTTAGTTGTTGTTTAAACTCTTTTGAGTAAAGTATCTCATCCATAGATGGGAGTATCTTTATCTCTTTAAAATAATCTTTAAGGGCTGTATGAACCGTAGAGATTCTATCTTTAGAAGCTGATGGCATAGCTATCACCAAAAGATCGTATTTTTTATCTTTTAAGTTTTCTTTTAACTTGTTTTTAGACAAAACTTTGATGCCATCTATGGAACGGTCTTGGAGTATGGCATCATCATCTACAAAACATTTTACCTTATACTCTGTATGTAAAAATTCACTCTCAAGCTTTATACCTGCTTTTCCAGCTCCAAATATAACTACATCTTTTGTTTTTTTAGTCTTGTTTTTGTTGATAAAAAAATAGTAAGAATACATCAAAAAATTTAAACTAAATATATAAAAAAACAGTTCTGATATTAAAAATGATAACCTTACCTCACCATATAAGATAGGTATATATAGCACAAAAGAAACTATATAAACAAGACTCTTAATCAAAAAAGTTTTTTGAGTAGCTTTAGACCATGAAAGAGTATAGTCATCAAAAATAAAACGAGAACCAAGCATACGAACAAATATAACAAGAACAATAGCTTTATAATCAATCTCTACTTCAAAGATAAAACAAGTCCATAAAAAAGTGATAATCGATAATAATATAATTACTGTAAAATTTAAAATCTTTTTATTTAATGATAACATTTAACATTTCTTTTTATTTAGATACCAATTTATATGCTTAAAATCATAAGCATTATCTAATATCATTTTATTTTTCATAACTTCATAAGCACTAAAATTTTTATTTTTTAAAGATTCTAATAATAAAAAAATATTATATTCATCTAAACTGTCATATTCAAATATATTTTTAACAATCAATAAGTTATATATTAATTTTATTGATTCCTCTGATTCAGATAGTATCGATAATTCATATATGTTTAACAATTCATCCACATCAAATTTTTCTATAGAATCATAAAAAAATTTAATTTTATTAAAAAAATTAGGTTTATTTTTCAGTAAATGGCATTCTAATTCTAGTATAATTTTATCATATTTAAAAAATGTTACTTCTTTTGATAACTTACATAATCTATCTAATAATTTTTTGTTATTAAAATAATCCAATTTTTTTATAACTTTAGATTCTAATTTTAATAAATCTTCAAATAGATTATTATCTATAAATAAATCTTTTATTTTATCTATTAAATATAAGCTTTCATTATATTTTAATTTATCAAATAATTTCGTAGATAAAATATACCAAAAATATACATTATTAGTTTTAATTTTTTTATATATATTATCTATAATAATATTGTCTATAGTGATACATGATACTTCAATCCAATCTAAAAAACAACTAACAAATTTTTCAATAATAGTTTTTTTAATTGGATATTTTTTAAATATATTCTCAAATTCCTCTTCTATTAAAAAATTAATTCTCATAGCTTTACTATCTGATAACTCTTTTTTTAGTATCATATTATATAATACTTTTTTTTCATCTTTTGAAAAAAATGAAAAAGCTATATTGCTTAACAACATATTCATTTTATCATCATCCATAGAAAAATCTTTACAAAAATTCCATGATATTTTAGTAGTTATACCTATTGATTTAAAAAAATTTAGATATGTCATTATGTTAAGATTTCTTCTATTCTATTATTTACTACTAATTTATCATTAAGTAAATTTGAAATTGTTATTATCTCATTTTTATATTTGCTACTTACTTTTTCCCATGCACTAAAATCATTCAATACTATTTCTTTCTCATAACTAATTTTATATGTACCTATCCAATCAAATTTATCTCTTAAAACACTATTTTTATAATCATCCTTCAAATCTGCTTCTTGTTCTACTTTTTTAAATAATTCTCGCTTATAATCTATAGGTTCTGGAGATAAAACTCGTAAAATTGTATGTTTTTCCCCTTTTTGTTCAGATAATAAATTTAAAATACTATTTGTACCTTTTATATTTTGTTCATTAAAAGAAGATATAATTACTTTTAAATCTAAAAAATTTGAAAAAAGTATATCACTAACTTCTGTAACTCCAGTTCTTGCATCAAAAAATACATAATCAAAATTATTTTCTTTTTTTATAGATTCTATAATGTATTTAAAAGTTGTATCTGCTATTGTAGAAACATTATTTTGCCTATCTTCTGCTCCGCTTTTTAAAGCATATAAATATTGTGATAATATGCTTAAATTATGATGACTATTTTGAATAATATTAATATTGTAAGCAGGTGTTAAATATAAATTTTCATCAAATTTTTCTGTGTATAATTTTACTTTTTTCCCATTAAATGATTCTAGTAAAAAATCTAACATATAATAATTCTTTTCATTCTCACTATTTGGTATAAAATCAGCTAGATAGGAAAGACCTGGTGCATATATATCAAAATCCACAAGTAATATCTTTTTATTTTGCTCTTTTGATAGGTACCTTGCCATATTTAACATAGTTTGAGTTCTACCTACCCCACCTTTAAAACTGTAAAATAAAACTGATTTCACATAATATCCTTTAATTTCAATTCTTTATTAGTTATATATATTTCACTTGATATTTTATCAAACAATATATTGTGATAAAAAATACTCATATCTTCTTTATGCTTATCTAAATCACCTATATCATAAACACTTGATTTAGTAGCAATCTTTTTAATAAGTTTTTTTTTATAATTATTATCTGTATAAAATTTATTTATAAAATCATTAGGTGTCATTATACTTCTCCATAATGTAGAATTGGTTTATTATTCTTCAAACATATTTGCACATCTCCACATGCAAAATGAGTCTCACTTTTACCATCTTTTATATGAAATGTATTTGGAGTTTTAGTCAAGTCAATAATTACAATTATATCTATACTCATATCATTATTATATATCATTTCATCCAAAAATTCACCAAATGACAAATTATTAAATATTTCTTGCCAAATTCCAATTAGTTCTTCTTCCATATTCCATGATGTTGATGTGAAGTTCAATACATTTTCTTTTTCACATTCTATTTTAAAAGCTATTATACTCAAATCCTTGAATTTTTTTGTATCTTTTGCCCATACAACAGCTCTAGTATAACTATCTCTCCATAAATATAAACCTTGACCTAAAAATTTATCACCTTTATTATAGCTATAATCAATCTTAGATAAAATATCTTGTACATATTTTTTATCTGTTCCATGATATCCTATAGCATAAAAATTATCTTTCATTTATTTTATCCATTCTTTACTATATCTGAAATACTATTTTTTAACTTAATTTGATTTTCTAGAGCCACTTGCAAATTCAATTTTTATCTTAAATTATCTAAACTTTTCAAAATAACTTTACAAATCATCTCAACATCATCTTTAGTCATTGTTGTACTACTTGCTAAACAAAGACCATTTTTGTATAATTCTTCACTAACTCCATTTAATGAAACATCTGAATTTTCAAACAGTTTTTGCATATGCATAGGTTTCCAAAGTGGGCGAGATTCTACATTTACTTCATTCAATGCTTTCATAACTTTTTCATAAGATATTGTTTTAAAGGTTAAAGCTGTTAGCCATCTGTTTCCACGACTATTTTCAAGTTCTGGCATAAATTCTATCTCATCTATACCACTTAAAAACTCTTTATACCATTCAAATATTTCTCTCTTTTTCAAAACTCTATCTTCTATAACTTCCATCTGAGCTACCCCAATAGCAGCAAGAACATTACTCATACGATAATTATAACCATACTCTAAATGTTCATAATGAATAAATGGTTCTTTAGCCTGAGTAGCATAAAACATTGCTTTTTTTATCCACTCATCATTATCTGAAACTAACATACCTCCACCAGAAGTTGTTAATATTTTATTTCCATTGAAACTATATACTCCAAAATCACCAAATGTTCCAGTATGCTTACCATCATAAGTAGCACCCAAACTCTCAGCAGCATCTTCTATAAGATAAACACCATGAAGCTTACAAATCTCAGCAATTTTAACTATATCTGCACTCATACCATAAAGATGAGTTAATATTAAAGCTTTTGGTTTTTTTTCACATTCGCAAAGATACTTATTTAAAAGTTTAGGACAAAGGTTCCAAGACTCTTCATCACTATCTAAAAAAACTGGATTTGCTTCTTGATATATGATAGCATTTATAGAACCTATAAAAGTAAAAGTAGATGCCAATACATCATCATCTTTTCCTATCCCTAAAACACGAAGAGTAAGATGTATTGCAGAAGTACCATTTACTACTGCTAAAGCATTTTTAGCACCAGTATATTTTTTTATACTCTCTTCAAATTTATCTACATACTCTCCAAGAGGTGCTATATAATTACTTTTAAAAACTTCTTCAATGTATTTTAATTCATTTCCACTCATATGTGGAGAACTTAAAAATAATCTCTTGACTTCATTTTTACTTTTAGGTATAATTTTTTCACTTTTAGCCCTAGTTGGCATCCCCTCATTTTTTGTGAGGGTAATACTTAAAAACTCTTCCATTTTAACTTGTAGATTGTTGTATATATTTTTACTAATTTTACCACTATAAGAAACTACTCGTTTTACATCAAAGGTTTTCATCTGATTTAGCATAGCTGTATTTTTCTTACCATTTTTTATATTAAATGTAAAATAATAACTTCCATCTTTTACTTTTGAGGTTAATGGTATTCCTAAAAAATAATTATTCCCTAATTTTTTATATACAATAACAGGTCTTAAAAAAGCTTCACCCTTACCAAAACTTTCTGTACCTACATTTTGTCCAATAGACAAAAAATATATACATTTTTCTTTAATATTGATTTTTATCTTTTTTTCATTAATATTTTGTTTTAAATCATTCCACTTATTGAATTTTTTTTGCATTAATTTTCCTTAAAATTTCAATTATTTTTAATTTATTATAAGCTTCATACTTTGCATTATTTTCATATTCTTTATATACTCCATTTGAATTTTTATATCTTATGCTTTTCCATCTCAATTTATTTGGTGCAAAAAAATCTTTTTTTGGATTATCTGATATATAAATAAAATCTTCTTCATTACTAAAATATTCCATTACCATTTTAAACGGCTTTAACTCTGGTTTTTTAGTATGATAAAAATCTGTGAAAATAGGATATTTTATGTATTTTTCAATACCAAGAATATTAAATTTATTTTTTTGAGTAATATAATGACCATCACTTATAAGTGCTGTTTTATAGTTTTTACTAAATTCTAATAATTTTATTGTATCATCATCTAAAGAAATATTTGGCTGATGAAAACGATATATTTCTACCAATTTATTTAAAGATATATCTAAATTAAAATTTTCTATTAATTTATCAAATACTTTTCCACTACCATTTTGCTTAAACTCTTTTAACATAAAATTATAATATTTATCATCTTTTAAATATAAAGCTATTTCTTTAAATCCACTCTTTATAAAATCTATCTCATCATAAAGAGTATCATCAAGGTCAAATACTATTACCATCTACTAATACCTCTGCATCGTATCTAAGCATAATTAAATTATCTTTCCAATCTTCACTATAAGCTAACTTTTCACATAAATAATCTTTTATTAAATATTCTGCAAAATTTGCACCACTTAAATAAGACAATGGATAACCTCCACCAAATCTAGGATTTATTTCAATGAAAACTATTCTGTTTTCTGTTTTAAAGAGTTGTATAGTAACACACCCATAAGCACCATTTAACTTTTTACATAAATTTTTAATAGCATCTATAATAATTTTATCTTTTATAGCTTGTGCTTTATTTACTTCACCCGCTCTTACTTCTATCCTTAGTCTTGGTACTATTGAGATAACATTATCATTTTTATCTATAAATACATCAACTGTATATTCAGCTCCTTGTATATACTCTTGAAATATATAGTTTTTATCTTGTGTTAATTCTTTTGCATGTTCTGGTGTGTAAACAATTGTAGCTCCAATAGAACAAGATGAGTTATTAAGTTTTGCAAAAATTGGATAATTACAATTATTTATATCAATTTCTCTTGGAGTATCAAGATTATTTTTTACAAAAAACTCTTCTGTACTATCTTTGAGGTAAAATATATCACAAACTTCTTGTGAAGAAATAGCTATGAAAATACCATCTTTTTTAAACTCATCTTTAACTTGAGCTAAAATTGAAAGTTCTGTATCTATAGTTGGAACCACTATAGATATATTTTTTTCACAACAATATTGTTTTAAAATATTTAAATAATTTTTATCAGTTACTCTTGGAACTTTTTTATATCCATCACTTACTTGACAAGCACTACTTAAAGTTGGATTCATATCAATGGTAAACACTTTACTATTTACCCCCCCCATTAGTTCTTTTAAAGTTTTTTGAAAACTTTTCACTAAGCTTACTCTTCTACCTGCACTTGTAATAAGTATATTTATATTTTTTGCTGGAACACCCACAACTTTACTATTATCTTCTATATCTTTTATTACCATACTTCCTCCTCCTATTATACAATTTTCACCAATATTAATACCTTGAATTATATTAACTCCAATACCTATATGAGTATATTTACCAACTTTAACATCTCCAGCTAAGGCTACATTTGGTGAAATATGCACAAAATCTTCTATAATATTTTCATGCTCTATTATACAAGCTGTATTTAAAATTACACCATTACTTATAATTGAATATGCATTAACCACTACATTTGGCATAATCACTACACCTAATCCAACTTTCACACTAGAAGATATTATTGAACTAGAATGGATTAAACTAACTACCTTAAATCTATCATTTAAAACTTTTGATTGTAATTTCTCTCTTATTTTATTATCTCCAATAGCTATAATAAATGGTATGCTTTTGTCTAAAGTATTATCATATGATAAATACTCATTATCTCCATCATCTATAAATATAATATCATTATAGCCATTATCTCTAGCTATATCAGCTACAACTAACCCATGTCCACTTGCACCATAAATATATATTTTACTCATTATCAATACCATTAAAAAATTGTGATATTTTCTTTTCCAATTCATTACTAGTAGGTAACAATCCATTATAATCATTTGGTAATTTATCTGTAAGTTTATAAGTAGCTACACCTATTGGCTGATTACTATCTTTTAGTGCATACTCTACGGTTGTTCTTTTTTTCTCTTTACATATTATAATACCAATTGATGAGTTTTCATCAGGTAATTTTACAGTATCGTTTAAAATAGCTAGATAAAAGTTCATTTTTCCTGCATACTCTGGTTTAAATTTTCCTATTTTTAATTCAATAGCAATTAAGGATTTCAATCTTCTATGATAAAGTAACATATCTATAAAATATTCTTCATTATCTACTTCTAATTTATATTGATTTCCTACAAATGTAAAATCACTTCCCATCTGAATCAAAAATTCTCGTATCTTATTTATAAGTCCAATTTCTAATTCATGTTCGCTATACTGTTCACCCAAATCTAAAAAATCAAAATTATACTCATCTTTTACTGCCAATATTGCTTGAGTTTTATATTTATCAACTAAAGTCTTTCCAAAATTTGTTTGATTTGTCATTGTTTTTTCAAATGACTTATTTTCTATTTGATTTATAAGTAAATTTTTTGTCCAACCAAATTTTATAACCATTTTTATATAAAATTCTCTAACTAAATTATCTTTACATTTTTGGAATATCACTACATTTTTAGTCCAGCTAATTTCTCCAACCAATGGTTGGAGTTTTAGATTGTCTTTATATTCTAGATAAAATTGTCGCATATTCCAAAGATTTTGTACAGAAAAACCTTTCATACCCACAAATTCAGCCCTTAATTCATCAGATAAACTTTTTACAACTGATCTGCCCCAACCAAACTCTTCTTGCTTTGAAACTATACTTTTCCCTATAGCCCAGTATAAAGAAATTAGTTCTTTGTTTACTTTTTTTAAAGCTTCATATTGAGTTGATAATATCTTTTGTTTTATATCACTTACAAAAGTTTCAAATTCATTTGTATCTATTTCTTTAGACATCTATTTACTACCTTTAAATACTTCCATAGTAGCACTACTATCAGAACTTATATCACTTCTTTTGACTACTTTTAAAAAAGTTAGCCAAAGTATTTTTATATCTAAGCAAAAAGATTGATTTTCTACATACCATACATCATATTCAAACTTTTGTTTCCAACTTATTGCATTTCTACCATTTACTTGAGCCCATCCTGTAATACCTGGTTTTACATCATGTCGTTTTTTTTGTCTGTCATTATATAATGGTAAATATTGAACTAAAAGTGGGCGAGGACCTACAAAACTCATTTCACCTTTTAGTACATTAAATATCTGTGGTAACTCATCTAAACTTAAACTTCGTATAGTCTTTCCAAGTCCTAAAAGCCGTTGCTCATCTGGAAGTAAATTACCATCTTTATCTGTATCATTTGTCATAGTTCTAAACTTATATATTCCAAATATCTTTTCATTAAATCCTGGTCGTTTTTGTCTAAATAATATTGGTCTTCCCATTTTAACTAAAATCAATATAGAAACCACTATATAAAATGGTGAAAAAACTATAATTAACACTATAGATAATATTATATCAAATAGTCTCTTAAACACTAGAAACTTCCTTTATAATCTCAATATATCGCATAGCTAATTTTTCTCTGTCAAAATGTTCTTTTACAAATTCAAAGCCACTATTTCCAAGCTCTTGAAGTTTTTCTTTATCAAAACTAATAAATTTATTAACTTGATTTTCAAACTCTTTTAAATTTTCAGGCTCACTATACAATCCACAATTTGCATCACTTATTAATTTTCGTGTAATTCCATCTATAGTAACTAAAACAGGCTTTTTACAACTCATATAATCAAATACTTTATTTGGATATACTGTTTTAAATGTATCAGTTTTTTTTAAAATTGCCATACCAACATCTATAGCATTTATATAATCTATAACTTCATCTTTAGGTACAGAATCTATAAATTGTATATTATCAAGACTATACTCTTTTACTTTTTGTTTTAACATCTCTTTTTGCATACCATCACCAATTAGTACAAAAAGTATATCAGTATTATTTTTAAATATATTTGCCACTTCTACAACTTGTATTAGGTCATTAGCTACTCCGTGAGCTCCAAAATATGCAAAGACTTTTTTATCTTGCCAATTATATTTTTCTCTAATATTTACTTTATTACTAGCACGATTAACTATAGTAAAATCAGCACCGTTTGTGATAATCTCTATTTTATCTTTAAATTGTGGAAATCTTTTTTGAATATTTTCTTTAAAAGCTGGTGTTAAAACAACTATTTTTTGACTGTATTTATAAAGTCTATACTCTAAAGAATA
>Ga0256837_1002694_pt1 | contig 10745 bp, 10 predicted proteins | sample 4562384metaG_FD_185976 | JGI IMG/M metagenome (GOLD analysis project Ga0256837, IMG submission 185976) | Hydrothermal vent microbial communities from Guaymas Basin, Mexico - 4561-384 | ecosystem: Environmental > Aquatic > Marine > Hydrothermal vents | place: Mexico: Guaymas Basin | collected... | reverse complement strand
CAGTAATAGCTCTAACTATAGTAAACTTTAAAATGTTTGATTTTGAAAAATATAAATCAAGCTTCAAACTACTAGAAAAAGATAACTTTACAAAATATAAAGATGATATAGAGTTAGTATTTATAGAATTACCAAAAATAAATAAAGAGTTAGATGAGTGTGAGAACATAGAGGAAAAATGGCTTTATTTTATAAAAAATGCTAGAAAACTAGACTTAGTTCCAAAAGATATAGATGAAAATCTACAACGAGCATTTAAAATAGCAAGTACAGCAAATATGAGCAAAACAGAGATAGAACTTCAAGAGAAAAGAGAAGAGTTTCTTTTCATACAAAAGAACTCTATTGAAAAAGCTAAAAGAGATGGTGAAGAACAAGGTAGAGAAGAAGGTCTTAAATTAGGTTTAGAGAAAGGTCTTGAAGAGGGTCTGGAACAAGGTTTAGAAAAAGGGCTTCAAGAAGGTTTAGAGAAAGGGCTTGAACAAGGTTTAGAGAAAGGGCTTGAACAAGGTTTAGAAAAAGGTCGAGAGGAAGAAAAACTAAACAATGCCATAATGATGGTTAAAGAGTTTGGATTATTACCAGAAGATATTGCTAAAAAATTAGATATATCTTTAGAAATTTTACTAAAACATATATAATTCAAGAGAATTGATGTTGTAATTACAACATCAATTTTTCTTACTAATCTATTTTAATCCCATCTTAGCAGGATTTAAAATATTGTTAGGGTCAAATGCCATTTTTATAGATTTAAAAAGATTCATTTCCTCATCTGTAAAAGCCATGTGCATATATGGAGCTTTAGCAAGACCGATTCCATGCTCACCACTCAAAGTTCCACCTAAGTCAATAGTCGCTTGAAAAACTTCCTCTATCGCTTTATATGCGATTTTAACTTGCTCAGGGTCTTTTCCATCTACCATAACATTTGTATGAACATTACCATCTCCAGTATGCCCAAAACATGGTATATTTATTTTATACTTATCGGCTATCGCATAAAATTTCTCTAGTAGTTCAGGAAGTACTGCTCTTGGAACTGTTACATCTTCATTTAGTTTTTTACTTCCATAAACACTTAGTGCTGGTGAAGCATTACGACGAGCAAACCAGATGTCACTAGCTTCTTTATCATCTTTTGCAATTTTAAACTCACTACAACCATTCTCTTTAAAAACTTTCTCTATTTGAGATAGTTGGTAGTTTAAATCATCTTCTAAATTTCCATCAACATCAGTTACAAGTAAAGCACCAGCATCAACAGGTAAACCTTTGTTAAAAGTTTTCTCAACAGCACGAATCGTTAAGTTATCTAAAAATTCCATAGCAACAGGTGTGATTCCACTTGCCATTGTCTTATAAACTGCTTCCATAGCATCGTGAACAGTTGGGAAGATTCCCATCGCTGTTTTAGTTAACTTTGGTTTTGGGATAAGTCTAAGAGTTATCTCACTTAAAACTGCTAAAGTACCCTCAGAAGCTATAAGAATCCCACTTATGTTATAACCAGCAACATCTTTTATAGTCTTTTTACCAGCTTTTATAACGTCACCATTTGGTAAAACTGCTCTTGTTGCCATCACATAATCTTTAGTGATTCCATACTTCGCAGCTCTCATACCACCAGCATTTTCACTAACATTTCCACCTAGAGTTGAATACTCTTGAGAAGCAGGATCTGGTGGGTAAAATAGTCCAACCTTCTCAACAGCTCTTTGTAAGTCCATATTTATAACCCCTGGTTGAACAACAGCTACCATATTTTTAATATCTATCTCTAAGATTTTATTCATATGTTTTTCCATAGCTAACACAACACCACCAGAACTAGGTAATGCTCCACCAGTAAAACCACTTCCAGCACCACGAGGAACTATAACGATTCTATGTCTGTTACAGTATTTTAATATCTCTGAAATATCATCTTCATTTTTGGGAAATAAAACAGCATCAGGCTCAAAATGCTCTCTAGTAGCATCATAAGAGTAAGCTATCAAATGTGCTTTATCACTGTAAATATTTTCTTCACCAACTATTGAAGTAAAATGTTCTATATGTTTAATATCTATCATATTTTAATCCTTTATCTCAAATCTTTTCAACAAATAATGAAGCTTATCATCCCCATTTTCAATTATTGTATATAACTTTTTATTTTTGTTATTAGAATCTACTAATAAACTATAATAGTGTGGTTCATAAGATTCTAACTCATCACTACCCTCACCCCACCAATCAGCATCTATCTCAGGTACTCTTGTGTAAAATGGTAAAACAACATTATCTTGAACTAATGGTGCTTCTGAAATATTTAAAATTTTAAAACTTTTTGCATCTAGTGTATAAAGCTTTTTATCTAAGTAAAAAAATACAAGTCCTACTGAACTAGCTAAACTTAACTCTTTAAAATCACTTTTTAGAGGTGTTGGATGACCATTGAAAGATAAAATTGTTGCAAAAATATCTGGATGAGTCCATTGTAAATCTTTTGTGGCAGTTGTGATTCTATGGTAAATCTCTTCGCTAGGAGCAACTAAAAGAGCTTTTGAGTAACCAAAAGCAAGAACAGCTGTATCACCAACTTTCACTTCCCAAGTTCCATTAGGAAGTGCTTTATGTTTTATAGAAGCATAATTACTTATTTTAAGAGTTGCTATTTTAGTATTTTTATCAAAACTTTTAACTACAATATTTTTCAAAATTGCACTATGTTTTGGTGATAGTTTATGAACTATAAAACCACTCATACCAACATCAATTTTTTCTATCTTTATAATAGCGATATTATTATCAATATCTACACCAACTATAGGTGATTTAACTACCGATGCCATAAGGGTTACCACAAAAATTGAACATAAGATTATAAACTTCATCTATCTACTTTATATTAATATTTCGCGATTATATCTTAACTAAGCCATTTTTAGCTAAAGTTGCACAATTATTTTTTTTAGGATTAAAACTTGATACGATTTTTCATACTTTTACTATTTATCACATCATTATTTGGGGCTGAAGTTAAAAACTACCGTTGGTTAAATGGTGAAACTTATTTGGTGTTTTTAGAGAGAATTAAACTACCTACTAAACTTCTTTATTATGACCTTGAAAAAGATGATCAAAGGCTAACTGAAGAGATGAGATCTGGTGTTAATTACCAGATTCTAAGAGATAGTGATGGCAAAATTGAACAAGTGCTATTACCATTAAATGATGAACTACAGATTCATATCTATCAAAATGGTGATAAATATAAATTTGAAGCTATCCCTATCATTAGCACAACAAAAACAGAAGCTTTTAGCTTAAATATAACTCGTTCTCCAAACTATGACATTATGAAACAAACTGGGTCAAAAAAATTAGCTCAAATCTTTACAGCAAGTTTTAGAAACTCATTAAATTTTAAAAGAGATCTACGAGTTGATGATGGTCTTGTTATGATTTACGACCAAAAATACCGTTTAGGTAAACCTTTTTCTATGCCAAAACTAAGAGTAGCTATGATTGAGATGAGAGGTAAAAAACATTTTATTTACCTTAATGATGACGATAGATATTATGATGAAAAAGGGCATGAGGTTGAAGGTTTTTTACTTGCTCGTCCAGTTAAAGGTGCTAGAATCTCTTCATACTTTTCAAAAAGAAGATTTCACCCAGTCCTAAAAAAATGGAAAGCACACTTAGGAATCGACTATGCAGCTAGAAGAGGTACACCTATCGTAGCTGCTGGAAGTGGTAAAATCATTTATGCTGCTAGAATGGGGTCTTATGGAAATCTTGTAAAAATTCGCCATGCAGATGGGTATGAAACAAGATATGCTCACATGAAATCATTTCGTAGAGGAATTAAAAAAGGTAAAAGAGTTAAAAAAGGTCAAACTATCGGCTATGTAGGAACAACTGGTCGTTCAACTGGTCCACATTTACACTTTGAGCTAAGAAAAAGAGGTCGTGCAATCAACCCACTAAAAGTTGTTCAAGTAACAACTAAAAAGTTAAGAGGTAAAAAGAAAAAAGCCTTCTTAAAACTTAAAAAGAATTATGATGAGAGTATAAATTTGCATTTGAAAAATAAAACTACTTACAAAAAAATAGATGAAGAGAGCTGTTGCTATTTTAATAGCGAAGATTTTATAAAGTTGAATCAACATGGTTAAGATAGATTCAGTAACAGAATTAAAAGATGCTAAGTTTGTAAAACCTGTTCGTATAAACTATACTTTAAAAAATAAAAAGAAAACTTGGGAAGCAGTTATAAGTCACGATAGTGTTTCCATAGTGTTATGGCATAAAGATAAAAATACTCTTATAACTGTAAAACAGTTTCGCCCACCAGTTATGCATAAAAACAAAACTAACGGTTACACTTATGAGCTATGTGCTGGAATCGTAGATAAAGATACGACAAATGTGCAAATAGCAAAAGAGGAGATTCTCGAAGAGTGTGGCTATGATGTTGATGTCAACACTATTAAAGAGATTCACTCATACTACACAAGTGTTGGAATCTCTGGCTCTCAACAAACTATGTACTATGCCCAATGTGACGATAGTATGAAAGTTAATGATGGTGGTGGTCTTGAAGAGGAAGATATTGAAGTTGTTTATATAAAAGTAGAAGATGCAAAAGATTTTATGACTAATAATAAATTTCAAAAAACTCCTGGTTTAATGGTTGGATTTTATTGGTTTTTTGAAAATATCATCCAAACTCAATAGGGTCCATATCTATCTCTGCTAAATCTACTCTGCATCTATAAATCGCTTTTATAATATCGGTGCTTTTATCACAACGGAGTAGAATCTCAAATCTGTATTTGTTTGCTACTTTTTGAACTGCACATTTTCCAAAACCTACTATATTTATCTCTTTTTCATAAACCAACATATCGTACATTTTTCTCATCTGTTCTTGAGCTTTAGCACCATTTTTATGGGAAAATAAGATTCTACATAGTTTCTTAAAAGGTGGATATAACTCTTTTCTATACTCTTGTTCATCATCTAAGAATCTATCATAACTATCTATGTAAGTTGAAAAGAACTCTTCATTAAATGTTTGTACTAAAACTTTTGCATCTTTAGCTCTACCACTTCTTCCTGAGATTTGAATCAAAGATGATAATGCTTTTTCTCTTGCTCTATAATCACTAATATTTAACATATTATCCATACCTAAAACTACAGCTAAAGTAACTCCATGGTAATCATGCCCTTTGCTTATCATCTGAGTTCCTACAAGTATATCAGTTTCACCACTATTAAATCTATTTAGTGCTTTTTTAAGCTTTGTAGCAGTTGTGATTACATCTCTATCAAACTGTTCTACATTGGCACTTTGTAACTCATCTTTTATGTTTTTTACAGCTTCTGCAGTTCCTAGTCTTGAGCTTGTAAGATTTCCACTTCCACACTTAGAACAGATTTGAGGAATAGCTTGAGTATAGTTACAATAGTGACATTTCAGAGCATGAGTTTGTTGATGAACACTCATACCCACACTACAAAAAACACACTCTATAGTATCACCACAATCTTGACACATAAGATATTTAAAATTTGCTCTAGTTGGTAAAAAAACTATAGATTGTTCTTTTGATTCTAAAGTAGTTTTTAAACTATCTATAATCAAAGGTGATAATGTTTCAACTGACTTTTCATAGATAAATTTTTTATTTGAACTAAAATGCCCACCCTTTAATCTAGTATGTGGAAATTTAACATAAGAACTAAGTGATGGGGTAGCACTTCCTAAAACAACAGGAATATCATAAAGTTTTCCTATATATATAGCTATATCTCTAGCATTATAACGGGGTCTTGAAGATGATTTATAACTATCATCATGCTCCTCATCTACTATAATTAAACCTAAATCTTTTATGGGTAAAAACAAACAAGAACGGGGTCCAGCTATAATCTTTGCTTCACCACTATAGATTCTTAAAAGTGCTTTTCTTTTTTGTAAAGGGGTTAGTTTTGAGTGCCACATAACAACCTCATCACCAAAATACTTTTCAAGTCTATCACCCATTTGAGGAGTTAGTGAAATTTCAGGCATTAAAAATATAGACCTTTTTTGTGAGTGAATCATCAACTCAAAATACTTCATATATATCTCAGTCTTACCACTCCCAGTATCTCCAAAAAGTAGTGAAACTTTATGTTTAAGTAAAAAAGAAAAAGCCTCATCTTGCTTAGATGATAAATTTAGTTTAGAATCAAACTCTTCACTTTTTGTATCTAAAATCTCTACACTACTATCAACCTCATAACCCATCATCAAACTAAAAGCATCACCTAAAGAACAGATATAATAAGTAGCTATAAACTTTGCTAACTTCATCTGCTCTTGAGAGTAAAAAAAAGAGGTAACTTCTGAAATCTCTAAAGTTTTAAACTCAGGCTTTATAGTTTTTGAGATAACTACACCTTTTTTTTCTTTCCTATTTAGTAAAATATTGACTAAGATTCCATCATCTATATCTTCATTAGAACTATATGTAAACGGTTCTAAAGGGGATGATAAGATAGCTATTTTATAGTAATTCAAACTACTGAATTAACTTTTTACAATTTGTTTTTGTATGATTACAATCAAATTTCCCATCAGAGGTAGTATAATCAAATACTACATATTCAGAATCTGAAACTATATATTTATATGAGGCATTTTTATCAGCATTAGTTGCCATTTTCATCCATTTTCCAGATTTATTTTTTGAGTATATTGGGTACTGTAACATTGGTATAGAACTATTACCATCAAATAACTCCTCACCCTCATTACCAACGGTAGCATCATCTAAAATAGCTGGATAATTTGGATTCCCTTTTAGTAAATTTGCTCTTCTATTCATAATTATGGCACTACGAACAGATGAAATTGTAGCTTTTGCTTGAGCAAATTTTGCTTCATTTATAATCCCACCATATTTTTGCACAAGAACTACTGATAATACACTTATAATCACTATAGTAAATATTAATTCTATGAGAGTAAACCCTTTTTTATACATTTTCATCACTAATTTCCTACTAAATTTATAATATTATGATAACATCATTTAAGTTATTTAAGTTGAATATATCAAATTTAATATCACTTATTTTTGGAACAAAATTTGCTTATGATAGATATAAAATAAAAAGGGGTTAAGATGAGTATTCAAATTTCTCGTGCACATAGTTTAATAGCTGATGCTCTTGATTTTAGAGCAATGAGACAAGATATGATCTCTTCTAATATCGCAAATGCTGATACCCCTTTTTATAAACCAAGAGATGTTAGGTTTGAAGATGCTTTAGCTGCTAAGAAAGCTGAAATTTTTGATCAAAATAAAAATAAATTATCACTTGCTCAAACAAACTCTTCTCATATACCATTAAGCGATGAAAAATCTAGTAAAATTCCAACTAGATTTTTTAGAGATGGTCACATGGCTCGAAATGATGGAAATAGTGTAGATATAGATGTAGAAACAACTGAAATGAGTAAAAACTCGATTATGTTTAATGCTCTTGTTCAAGCAAATAAAAAAGATAAAATGATTTTTCTGAGTGTGATTGAAGCATCTCAAAAAACTCAGTAGGATAAATTATGAGTAATTTTTTAAATAGTTTTGACATTAGTGGTTATGGATTATCAGCACAAAGAGTTCGTGTAAATACTATCTCATCTAACATCGCAAACGCACAAACAACTAGAACTGAAGAGGGTGGACCATACAGAAGAAAAGAGGTAGTTTTTAGAGCTATTGATTTTAATGAGTATTTTAACAAAGCAGTAAATGGAACAACAGATAGTGCAAAATATCAAGATCCATTAAGTGAAGGTCAATTTGGTAAAAAAGTAAACCCAGCTATTATGAGTGTAATAGTTGACAAAATATCAAGAGATGATAGCGAACCAAAAATGAAATTTGAGCCAAATCATCCAGATGCTGATGCAAATGGCTATGTTGCATACCCAAATATTAATCCTGTGATAGAAATGGCCGATTTAGTAGAAGCAACAAGATCTTATCAAGCAAATATCGCTGCTTTTGAGAGTGCTAAAAATATGGCGAACTCTGCAATTTCATTATTGCAATAAACTAAGGTAATAAAAAATGAATGAATTTGGAAAAATTGGTGGTTTAGGTGGTACATCTACTGCCGATCTACTAAAACAAAAAATTAAAATTGATACTGGTAGTGGTGAAGCTTTTGCAAATCATCTAAAATCAGCATTAAATGATGTTAACGAGATGCAAGAAAAAAGTGAAGTAGCTATTGCAGATATGGCAACTGGTCAAGTAAAAGATTTACATCAAGCAGCACTTGCTATTGGAAAAGCTGAAACAAGTATGAAACTTATGCTTGAGATTAGAAATAAAGCATTAACTGCTTACAAAGAACTTGGTAGAACTCAGTTATAATTTTTATTTATAAACCTCCTACTAAGTTCAATTATTACCACAATTAGCTCTAAACTGCTGGAAAAGATATGAAAGATAGAATCGAAAATAAAGTAACCACAGTTCAAGAGCAAAATAAAACTAAAAAAATCTTTTTCCTTTTTTCTCTCATCATTTTAGGCTTTATAGTTTTTCTAAGTGTTATGCTATACACAAGTATTATGCCAAGACATCTACCAACTATCTACACAAAAAACAGTTCAAAAGCACAAAGAGGAAGTATAATAAGTGCCGATGGATTCCACCTAGCCACAAGTAAGAAACTTTATAAAGCTATAGTAAATACTCGCTATATAGACCCAGATAAAAAAGATCTTTTTGTAGAACTATTTAGTATCTACTCTGGAATCGAAACTCAAGAGATTTTAAAAAAGCTAAATAAAAAAAAAGGTGTAGTTGTTCTTAGCTATAGCATACCTCAGATTCAAGCACAGTATCTAAAAAGATTAGCCTCTTTACTTAGAAAATATAAAGTATTTATATCTATAAAAAGTAAAAAAACAGGTCTTAAAAGTGTTCATGGTTTGAGCATACTTGAAAGTGGTGAAACGAGAGAATACCCTTATGGGAATCTACTCACACCAATTATAGGTTATCCACATAAAGTTGAAGAGGATGGTTATACACATATAAAAGGTGTAAAAGGTTTAGAAAAAAGATTCGATATAGAGTTACAAGCTAAACAAAATGGCTCAAGTAGAGGGCTAAGAGATGTAAATAGCTACATCATTTTAAATAAAAAAAGTTTCACTAAACCAAAAATAAATGGTCTTGATGTAAAACTTACTATACCTATCTCTTTACAAATAAAAATAGAAAGAATGTTAGATAGAATGAAAAAAGAGGTAAGAGCAAAACAGATTATGATAGCTATTATGGATTCTAGAAATGGAAATATAATCACACTAGCAAGTTCAAATAGATACCTCCCAAAAAAAATAAGAATCAGCGATTATCCATCTTTAAATAGTGGAATGATTGAGTATAGTTTTGAGCCAGGAAGTGTTATAAAAGCTGTAACTTTTGCTCTTCTTTTAGATAAAAATCTAGTTAATCCTTACGATTTAGTAAATGGGCATAATGGTCGTTTTAGAATTGGTAGAAAAATAATTACAGATGAACATAGATTTGATTGGCTTAGTGCTGAGAATGTGATTGTTCACTCATCAAATGTTGGTATGGCACAACTAGCTCAAAAACTATCAGGAGTTGAGTTTTATCAAGGGTTAAAAAGCTTTGGTTTTACAGAGCAATCTACAGAAGATTTAATCTACGAAAAAACAGGTTCAATCCCAAGTGTAAGAAGATTAAACAACGAAATCTATAAAGCAACCTGCTCTTATGGTTACGGTATGAGAGCCAACCTTTTACAACTAATTCGTGCTTATGATATATTTTCAAACAACGGAAGAATGTTAAGACCAAAACTGATAGATGTTTTTATAGATGAATATAACCGTGAGATTCCTATACCTAGAGAGGAGCATATTCAGGTTATAAAAAGTTCAACTGCTCATAGAATGAGAAAGATTTTGATTAAGACAGTAAACGAGGGAACAGGTAAAAAAGCTATCACAAAAGGGTTAATTATTGGTGGAAAAACAGGAACAGCCCACATAGTTGAAAAAGGTAAATATATTAGAAAGTATAATACCTCTTTCATAGGTTTTGTAGATGATAAATCAGCCAAATATACTATGGGGGTAGTGGTAGTTCAGCCTAAAAAAAGTCAGTTTGCATCACAAACAGCTGTACCAGTTTTTAAACAAGCTGTTGAGATACTAATTGATGAGGGTTATTTAGAGCCAAGTTTATAACCAGATATTATCTAATAACCTAGTATTTCCAACTTTTACCTCAACAAGAATCACACTATTTCCTAGCTCTATATCTTCTATAAGCTCAAAATCACGGTTTAGAATCTCTACATAAAAAATCTCTAAAGTTGAAAGATAATCTCTCATAACTTTTATAATCTCTTTAGAATCTAGTATATTTTTTTGAACCATATCACTAGCTATCTTTAGTGAAGATGAGATTTTTAAAGCCTCTACCCTCTCCTCTTTTGAAAGATAAACATTACGACTACTCATAGCCAACCCATCACTCTCTCTAACAGTATCAACAGGAACTATATTTACACTCATAAAAAGTTGTTTAACCATTAAAGCTATAAGATTTAACTGTTGAGCATCTTTTTTACCAAAGTAAGCATTTGTAGGTTCAACAATGTTAAGAAGTTTCATAACAACCGTTAAAACACCGTTAAAATGCCCT
>Ga0256837_1002693_pt1 | contig 10752 bp, 4 predicted proteins | sample 4562384metaG_FD_185976 | JGI IMG/M metagenome (GOLD analysis project Ga0256837, IMG submission 185976) | Hydrothermal vent microbial communities from Guaymas Basin, Mexico - 4561-384 | ecosystem: Environmental > Aquatic > Marine > Hydrothermal vents | place: Mexico: Guaymas Basin | collected... | reverse complement strand
CGTTGGTACAGACGATTTAGTTGCTGATATTAAAGCAGGAATTTTCAACTTTGATGTAGTTGTTGCTGCACCAGATTGTATGGGTCTTGTTGGTCAAATTGGTCGTATTCTTGGGCCAAAAGGTCTGATGCCTAACCCTAAAACAGGTACTGTAACTCCAGATGTTGCTACAGCTGTTAAAAATGTTAAGGGTGGACAAGTTAACTTTAGAGTTGATAAAAAAGGTAACATCCACGCTGGTATTGGTAAAGTTTCTTTTGAAGCTAAGCAAATAGAGGAAAACTTAACTTCTCTTCTTCAAGCTATCAATAAGCAAAAACCTGCTTCAGCAAAAGGTCGTTATATTAAAACTGGTGCTCTTAGTTTAACTATGAGCCCTGCAGTTAAATTAGACGTTGTAGAACTTGCAGATATTAAATAATTTTTAGTATGCCACTCTTATGTGGCATATTTTAAAGTTACTTGATTTCGTAACTGCATTTTATGGACTAAAGATATAGGTGTTTAGATTTCTAAACTTAATCTCCTATTGAAGTGTTGTCTGGAAAGGAGATATTCTATGACAAAAACACAAAAAGCTGAAATTATTGAAACACTTTCAAATGAATTCAAAACTGCTCAAGCTGTAATCTTCTGTGATTACAAAGGTTTAAGCGTTTCTGAACTTGAAGGTTTAAGAAGTATTGCTCGTTCTAAAGACGCAAAAGTTCAAGTTGTTAAAAATACTTTAGCAACTATTGCACTTAAAAATTGCGATTTAGAAGGTGTTAAACTTAACGATACTAATATTTTAGTATGGGGTGAGGATTCTGTTGCTACTTCTAAAGTAGTATCTGAATTTTCTAAAGGTAATGAAAAATTTGTAATCAAATCTGCTTATGTAGATCGTGAAGCATCTGACGCTGCTAAAGTTGAAGCATTTGCTAAACTTCCAGGCCGTGAAGAACTTCTTGGTATGCTTGCAGCTACTTGGATGGCACCTGTTGCTAACTTTACAATCGGTCTTGAAGCACTTCGTGCTAAAAAAGAAGAAGAAGCGGCTTAATCCGTTTTAACTAGAGAACTTAGTTTCTCACAAATATATAAATATAAGGAGCCAAAATGGCTATTAATAAAGAAGACGTATTAGAATTTATCTCAGGACTTTCAGTTCTTGAACTTTCTGAGCTAGTAAAAGAATTTGAAGAAAAATTTGGTGTATCTGCACAACCTGTTGCTGTAGCTGGTGGAGCTGTTGCTGGTGGTGAATCTGCTGCTGAACAAACTGAATTTGACGTAGTATTAACTGATGTTGGTGCTAAGAAAATTGGTGTAATTAAAGCTGTTCGTGCTCTTACTGGTCTTGGACTAAAAGAAGCTAAAGAAGCTTGTGAAGCTTTACCATCAACTATCAAAGAAGGTGTTGATAAAGATACTGCTGAAGAAGCAAAAGCTGCTCTTGAAGAAGCTGGTGCAGTAGTAGAAGTTAAATAGTTATTTAATGCCCCTAGGGGTACGCAGGAAGTTTTCTTCCTGTGCAATTTGATTTATTTCGGGCGCTTTTACAACGGGATTTTGTCCTTTTGTAAAAGTGCCCTTATGTCGTTTATAAGCACTATAAAAAACGCTCTATTTAAAAGAGCCTCAAAAAACATGTTCAAGGACGCTTGAATATGAAACTAACTAATCGAGGTAGCCTATGTTAAACACCCTATACTCTGGAAGCCGTCTCCGTGTAGACTTCGCAAAAACTCCACAACAAATTGAAGTACCAAACCTTTTACAACTTCAACAAAGTTCATATAACAGCTTCTTAATGCTGGAAGAAAAAGATAGAACTGCTAGTGGAATTGAAAAAGTATTTCAATCAGTATTCCCTATTCACGATACTCAAAATAGATTGACACTAGAATATATTGGTAGCGAAGTAGCTAATCCAAAATATACTGTTCGTGAATGTATGGAACGTGGACTTACTTATGCAGTAAGTTTAAGAATGAAAACTCGTCTAGTTCTATGGGACCGTGATGAAAATACTAAAGAGAAACTTGGTGTAAAAGATATTAAAGAGCAAAATATATTTGTTCGTGATATCCCACTTATGACTGAAAGAACTTCTTTTATTATCAATGGTGTTGAACGTGTTGTTGTAAATCAGCTTCACAGATCACCGGGTGTAATTTTTAAAGAAGAAGAATCAACAACTGCTGGGAATAAACTGATATATACTGGTCAAATTATTCCAGATCGTGGTTCATGGTTATACTTTGAGTATGATCCTAAAGATATTTTATACATGAGAATCAACAAGCGTCGTAAAGTTCCTGTAACTATAATGTTTCGTGCACTTGGTTATTCAAAACAAGATATTTTAAAACTGTTTTATCCAATTCAAAAAATAGCTATTGATGATAATAAATTTTCTATGGGCTTTGAACCAACAAACTTTTCTTCTAGACTTACTTTTGATTTAGTTGATATGGATGGAAAAACTCTTGTAGCTACTGGTAAAAGATTATCAGCTAAAAAAGCACAAAAACTTATTGATGATGGATTAAAAGAAGTTGAATATCCATTAGAAACGTTACTTGATCGTTATTTAGCTCAACCTATTATTGACCCTGAAACTGGTGAGATTCTTTTTGATACTATGACTCATATTGATGAGACAAAACTTAAAAAGATGGCTGAGATTGGTGTTAAAGAATTTTTTATCGCTAATGATTTGGCTGATGGTGTTGATAACTCTGTAATTAATGCATTTAATGCTGATGCAGATTCACTTAAATTACTTCGTCAAACTGAAGATATTGAAGATGAAAATGATCTTTCAGCAATTCGTATCTATAAAGTTATGCGTCCAGGTGAACCAGTAACTAAAGAAGCTGCAAAAGCTTTTGTTAATCAACTTTTCTTTGATCCAGAAAGATATGACCTAACTCGTGTTGGTCGTATGAAGATGAACCATAAACTAGGACTTAATATCCCAGAATATGTAACAGTTCTTACTCACGAAGATGTTATAGAATCTGTAAAATACGTTATTAAAGTTAAGAATGGTCTTGGTCATATTGATGATAGAGATCACCTTGGTAACAGACGTATCCGTTCAATTGGTGAACTTCTTGGTAATGAGTTACACAATGGTCTTATCAAAATGCAAAAAGCGATTCGTGATAAACTTTCAACTATGAGTGGACCTATGGCTGAGCTTATGCCTCATGATTTAATCAACTCAAAAATGATTACTTCTACTATCATGGAATTTTTCTCTGGTGGTCAGTTATCTCAATTTATGGATCAAACAAATCCATTATCAGAAGTTACTCACAAACGTCGTTTATCGGCTCTTGGTGAAGGTGGACTTGTAAAAGAACGTGCTGGTTTTGAAGTGCGTGATGTTCATCCAACTCACTATGGTAGAATCTGTCCAATTGAGACTCCAGAGGGTCAAAATATTGGTCTTATTAATACTCTTGCTACTTACTCAAAAGTAAATGAGCATGGATTTATTGAAGCTCCATACAAAGTTATGAAAGATGGAAAAGTTCTTGACGAAGTTATCTATTTAACAGCTACTCAAGAAGAGGGTAAAATTATTGCAGCTGCTTCAAATAAACTTGATTCTGATGGTCAGTTTATTGAAAAACTTGTAATGACTAGACAAGATGGTGAAATATTACACCGTCCATCTGAACAATGTGAATATGCTGACCTTTCATCACATATGGTTGTTGGTGTAGCTGCTTCACTTATCCCTTTCTTAGAACATGATGATGCCAATCGTGCATTAATGGGATCAAATATGCAACGTCAAGCTGTTCCATTATTGCGTCCATACTCTCCAATGGTTGGTACTGGTGTTGAAAAACTAGTAGCAAGAGATTCATGGGAATGTGTAAAAGCTAAGCGTGCTGGTAAGATTGAAAAAGTAGATGGTAAACATATCTATGTTATGGGTGAAGAAGATGGTGAAATCTATATAGATTACTATCCTTTACAAAAAAATCTTCGTACAAATCAAAATACTTCTTTTGCTCAAAAACCAATTGTAAATGTTGGTGAAATTGTACAAAAAGGTCAAGTGATTGCCGATGGTCCAAATATGGATCAAGGGGAGCTTGCTCTTGGTGTAAATGCGATGGTTGCTTTCATGCCTTGGAATGGTTTTAACTTTGAGGATGCTATTGTAATCTCAGAGAGACTTATTCGTAAAGATGCATTTACTTCAGTTCATATTTATGAAAAAGAAGTTGAAGCTCGTGAACTAAAACATGGTGTTGAAGAGATTACTCGTGATATTCCAAATGTTCGTGATGATGAGTTAGTTCATCTTGATGAGTCAGGTATTGTTAAAATCGGTACTCATGTAGAAGGTGGTATGATTTTAGTTGGTAAGGTTTCTCCAAAAGGTGAAGTTAAACCAACTCCAGAAGAGAGATTACTTCGTGCAATTTTCGGTGAAAAAGCTGGACATGTTGTAAATAAATCACTTTATTGTGCACCATCTATGGAGGGTGTTGTAGTTGATGTTAAAATCTTTACTAAAAAAGGTTATGACAAAGATCCTCGTGCACTTGAACTTGAAAAAGAAGAAAGAGATTATCTAGAGCGTGAGCACTATGATAGACTTCTTATGATAGATAAAGAAGAGATGCTTCGTGTAACTAAACTTCTTACTCGTGAGCCTTTAGCTAACGATATTAAAGTTGGTGAAAGCTCTTATAAAGCTGGCGATACAATAAATGGTAAAGACTTAGTTGAAGTTAATCGTTTTGCGATGAATGCTATTGTTAAATCATTTTCAGAAGTTATTCAAGATGAGTATACTAAAACTAAAAATCATTTCCAAAAGCAAAAGCGTGTGTTTAGAGATGAGCATGAAGAGAAGCTTAATATATTAGAAAAAGATGACATTCTTCCAAATGGTGTTGTTAAATATGTTAAAATTTATATTGCTACTAAGCGTTCACTAAAAGTTGGTGATAAAATGGCTGGTCGTCATGGAAATAAAGGTATTGTTTCTATAATTGTTCCTGAAGTTGATATGCCATATATGGAAGATGGTCGTGCAGTTGATGTATGTCTTAACCCACTAGGGGTTCCATCTCGTATGAATATCGGGCAAATCTTAGAGATGCACCTTGGTATGGCTGGTCGTGAACTTGGTAACCAAATTTTAGAGCAATTTGAAACAAAACAAAAAGATTTTGTTAAAAATATGCGTGATAAAATGATAGCTATTGCTGATGTTGCTGGTATGATGAATGCAGTAAAAGTAATTGGCGATATGCCTGATGAAAAATTCTTAAGATATGCTAGAGATTGGGCTAAAGGTGGTGTTCGTTTCGCTACTCCAATTTTTGAAGGTGTTAATCAAGCTGAGTTTGATAAATTATTTGAACTTGCAAAAATGGATCATGATGGAAAGACGGTTGTTTACAATGGTCTTACTGGTGAAAAAATAAAAGAGCGTGTAAATGTTGGGTATATGTATATACTTAAACTACATCACTTAGTTGATGAAAAAATTCACGCACGTTCAACTGGACCATACTCACTTGTTACTCAACAACCAGTTGGTGGTAAGGCACTATTTGGTGGTCAAAGATTTGGGGAGATGGAAGTATGGGCTCTTGAAGCTTATGGAGCTTCTGCTGTTCTTAAAGAGATGTTAACTATCAAATCTGATGATGTTGATGGTCGTGTACGTGCGTATAAAGCAATTACAAAAGGTGAGTTAATTCCACCATCTGGAATTCCAGAAACTTTATTTGTATTAACTAAAGAGCTTCAAGCATTAGCACTTGATGTAGAAATTTTTGACGAGGTAGAAGACGATGAGTAAATTAGTACCTATTGCAGTGACTGAAGACAACAGACCAAAAGATATAAAGCAGCTACAATTTCGTTTAGCTGCTCCTGAAAAAGTTATGTCATGGTCTCACGGTGAAGTAAAAAAGCCTGAAACTATTAACTACCGTACGCTTAAACCTGAGCGTGATGGTCTTTTTTGTGCAAAAATCTTTGGTCCAGTTCGTGACTATGAGTGTCTTTGTGGTAAATACAAAAAGATGCGTTATAAGGGTGTAGTATGTGAAAAATGTGGTGTTGAAGTAACATCTACAAAAGTTCGTCGTACTCGTATGGGTCACATTGAACTTGTAACTCCTGTTGCACATATCTGGTATGTTTCTTCATTACCTTCACGTATTGGTACTTTACTTGGTATCAAAATGAAAGACCTTGAACGCGTACTTTATTATGAAGCGTATATTGTTGAGAGTGGTGGAGAAGCATATTATGATGCTGAAGCTAAAACACCAGTTCTTCAGTACGATGTTTTAAATGAAGAGCAGTATAGAACACTTGTTCAACGTTTTGATGCCTTAGGTTTCAAAGCTCGTATGGGTGGTGAAGTTGTTCGTGATTTACTAGACTCTATTGACCTAGTTGATCTATTTACTAACTTAAAAGAAGCTATCGAGCTTACTAAAAGTGAAGCAAAAAGAAAAACTATTGCAAAAAGACTTAAGGTAATTGAGTCTTTCTTAAATAGTGGAAACAATCCTGCATGGATGATGTTAACAGTACTCCCTGTTCTTCCACCAGATTTGCGCCCACTTGTTTCACTTGATGGTGGTAAATTTGCTGTTTCTGATGTAAATGATTTATACCGTCGTGTTATTAACCGTAATCAACGTCTTAAACGTTTAGTTGAACTTGAAGCTCCTGAGATTATTGTGCGTAATGAAAAACGTATGTTACAAGAATCAGTAGATGCACTTTTTGATAATGGTCGTCGTGCAAATGCTGTTAAAGGTGCTAATAAGCGTCCACTTAAATCATTATCTGAAATCATTAAAGGAAAACAAGGGCGTTTCCGTCAGAATCTTCTTGGAAAACGTGTTGATTTCTCTGGTCGTTCTGTAATTGTTGTTGGACCATCTTTAACTATGGATCAGTGTGGACTACCTAAGAAAATGGCTCTTGAGCTATTTAAGCCACACTTGATTGCAAAGCTTGAAGATAAGGGTTATGCAACAACAGTAAAAGCTGCAAAGAAAATGATTGAAGAAAAAACAAATGAAGTTTGGGAATGTCTTGCTGAGATAGTTGATGGTTATCCAATAATGCTTAACCGTGCACCAACACTTCACAAGCTTTCTATTCAAGCATTTCACCCTAAACTAATTGATGGAAAAGCTATTCAGCTTCACCCTCTAGTTTGTGCAGCTTTCAATGCCGATTTCGATGGGGATCAAATGGCTGTTCACGTACCTTTATCTTCAGCTGCTATTGCTGAATGTAAAGTTCTTATGATGGCATCTATGAATATTATGCTTCCAGCATCTGGTAAAGCTATCGCTACACCATCACAAGATATGGTTCTTGGAATCTACTATATTACACTAGAGAAAAATGGTGTAAAAGGTTCTAATAAACTTTTCGCAAATGTTGATGAAGTTCGTATAGCGTTAGAACATGATGCTCTTGACTTACATGCAAAAGTTCGTACACGTGATGATGGTCGTATTATCCATACTACCGCTGGTCGTATGCTTCTTAAAGCTATTTTACCTGATTTTGTTCCTGCTGAGTTATGGAACAAAGTTATGAAGAAAAAAGCTATTAATGCAATTGTTGATTATGTTCAAAAGCATGGTGGAATTGGTATAACAGCAGGTTTTCTTGATAGACTTAAAGATTTAGGTTTTAAACATGCAACTGAAGCTGGTGTATCTATCTCTATTGATGATATTCGTATACCTGATATGAAAGAAGCTAAAGTAACTGACTCTAAAAATAAAGTTTTAGAGATTCAAAAACAATTTGAAGCTGGTCTTTTAACTGAACAAGAAAGATATAATAAAATTATTGATGTTTGGACTGATACTAATAATGTTCTAGCTTCTGAGATGATGCAACTTGTAGAGACTGATAAAGATGGATTTAACTCTATTCATATGATGGCTGATTCTGGTGCTCGTGGTTCTGCCGCGCAAATCCGTCAGCTAGCTGGTATGCGTGGTCTTATGGCTAAACCTTCTGGAGATATTATTGAAACTCCAATTATCTCTAACTTTAAAGAGGGTCTAAATGTAATTGAGTATTTTATTTCAACTCACGGTGCTAGAAAAGGTCTTGCCGATACTGCACTAAAAACTGCAAATGCGGGTTACCTTACTCGTAAGCTTGTTGATGTTGCTCAAAATGTTAAGATTGTTGAACATAACTGTCATACTCATGAAGGTATAGAGATCGCTGATATTCAAGATCAAAATACTCTAATTGAGTCTTTAGAAGACAGACTTGATGGTCGTGTTTTAGCTGAAGATGTAATTGACCCAATTTCAAATGAGATTCTTTATGCTGAGGGTACTTTACTTGATGAAGTATCTGCAAAAGTTATCTCTGAAGCTGGAATCAAAACAGCACATATAAGAACCCCTACTACTTGTAAAAGTACTGGTGGAATTTGTGCACTATGTTATGGTGTGAATCTTGCCACTGGTTATATAGTTCGTACAGGTGAAGCTGTTGGTATTGTAGCAGCTCAGTCGATTGGTGAGCCTGGTACTCAGCTTACTCTAAGAACATTCCACGTTGGTGGTACTGCAAGTTCTACTGCTCAAGAGCGTCAAGTTGTAGCTACTAAAGAGGGTTTTATCCGTTATTACAACCTGAAAACTTATTCTTCAAAAGAGGGTAAAAATATTGTAGCAAACAGACGTAATGCAGCTGTACTTTTAGTTGAACCTAAAATTAAAGCACCATTTACTGGTAAGTTAGAGATTCAAACTATTCATGATGAAGTTATTATCTCTGTTACAGGTAAAAAAGACACGGTTAGATATTCTCTTCGTAAAAATGAGATTGCTAAGCCAAATGAACTAGCTGGTGTTGGTGGACAAATTGAAGGTAAATACTACTTCCCATATGAAAATGGAAGTGAAGTTACTGAAGATGAGTCAATTGTAGAGACTATCAAAGATGGTTGGAATGTTCCATCTCGTGTACCATATGCTTCTGAACTAATGGTTGAGAATGGTGCTCCAGTTACTCAGAAAATCCTTGCAAAAGAGGTAGGTACTATCAAGTACTTTATTCTTAAAGGTGATTATTTAGAGAGATTTGAAGGTCTTAAACCTGGTTATGAAGTAGTTGAGAAAGGTTTATTCGCAACTGTTATTGATTCTAATAACCGTGAAGCGATTCGTCATTATATCGCTCGTGGTTCAGTAATTGTTACAGAAGATGATGCAATAGTTGAAAATGATACTTTGATTGCTAAACCTAAAAATGATGAATCAACTGTAATTGCAGAATGGGATCCATATTCTAACCCTGTAATTTGTGAAGCAAATGGTACTGTAAAATATGAAGATGTTATTGTTGGAGCTACTGCAACAGAACAACTTGATGAATTAACTGGTAAGACTCGTTTAGCAATAAATGATCATATCCCAGCTGAATACAAACCAACAATAGTTCTTGCTACTGAAGATGGAGAGCTAATAAGATATGCAATTGATGCTAAGTCATCATTATATGTTGAAGATGGTGCTACCGTAAAAGTTGCTGATATTATTGCAAAAACGCCTAAAGCACTTCAAAAATCATCAGATATTACTGGTGGTCTTCCACGTGTATCTGAACTATTTGAGGGTCGTCGTCCAAAAGCTACTGCATTAATCTCTGAGATTGATGGTGTTGTAAGTTTTGGTAAACCTTTACGTGGTAAAGTAAGAATTGTTGTAAATTCTGAAAATGGAATTGTTAAAGAATACTTTGTAGATAAATCTCATGTTGCTGTTGTTGCAGCTGGTGACTTTGTTCATGCAGGTGAGCGTTTAACTTCTGGTATTATCTCTTCTCATGAATTACTTCGTATTATGGGTGTTAAAGCACTTTATAACTACCTAGTATCTGAAGTTCAACAAGTTTACCGTTCTCAAGGGGTAAATATTTCAGATAAACATATTGAGGTTATCTTTACGCAAATGTTAAGACAAATCAAGATTGTTAAATCTGGAGATACTAAGTTTATCGAAGGTGATTTAATATCTAAAGCTAAGTTTGCTGTTGAGAATGAAAAAATTATTCGTCTTGGTGGTCGCCCTGCAATTGCTGAACCTTTCTTAGTTGGTATCACTAGAGCTGCTGTTTCAGCTGACTCTATTATATCTGCTGCATCATTCCAAGATACTACTAAAGTATTAACGGAAGCTGCAGTATCTGCTAAAGTTGATGATCTTAACGATCTTAAAGAAAATGTTATTATTGGTCGTACCATTCCTGTTGGAACTGGTATATATAAAAACCAAGAAATAGTTTTTCAAACAGACGAAGAAGAATAGTACATATATTCTTTTATTCACATGTAGAATTGTTTCTACGTGTGAAGATATACTTTTTCCCACTTTCCAAATTCAATATTAATAATTTCTTAAAATAAGCTAACTTTTATTATATTTCTACTATAATCGCGTGTCTATAATTCTCTAAACTTTTAGAGGATTAAATTCTACTGGAAAAATTAAGTAAAAGGAATTGTATGCCTACAATCAATCAACTGATTCGTAATGAGCGTAAACGTGTGATTAAGAAATCAAAATCACCAGCTCTTGTTTCATGTCCACAGCGTCGTGGTGTATGTACTCGTGTTTATACGACTACACCAAAAAAACCTAACTCGGCTTTAAGAAAAGTTGCAAAAGTTAGATTAACTTCAGGTTTTGAAGTTATTTCTTATATCGGTGGTGAAGGTCA
>Ga0256837_1002692_pt1 | contig 10758 bp, 9 predicted proteins | sample 4562384metaG_FD_185976 | JGI IMG/M metagenome (GOLD analysis project Ga0256837, IMG submission 185976) | Hydrothermal vent microbial communities from Guaymas Basin, Mexico - 4561-384 | ecosystem: Environmental > Aquatic > Marine > Hydrothermal vents | place: Mexico: Guaymas Basin | collected... | reverse complement strand
TTGATAACAAAAAAGATTCACTTCTTTGCTATAATTGCACTTATGAATCAACTAATTGAATATATAGAAGCTCACGAAGAGAGTGAGATGCACCCAAGTGACATCGCCAAACTTCTTAAACAACTTGATGATGAGGAGTTTTCAGAAGCGATTAAACTTGTACCAAAAGATTTGGTGGGTGATGTTGCACTTGCTCTTCCTGATAGATACTTTGATGATGTTGTTGAAAACCTCAGTGTAGATGAACTCTCCCATGCCGTAACTGAACTAGAATCAGATGATCAGCTAGAGTTTATGCAAGAGCTTGAAGAGGTTGATGAAGAGGTCGCTTCCAAGGTTTTTGATACACTAGACGAGGAAGATAAGCAAGAGATTGCCAAGCTACAAACTTATGAAGAGGATGAAGCTGGTGCTTATATGCAGCTTGAGGTGTTTACTGCTCATGAAGATGAGGTGGTACAAGATGTGATCAAGCGTTTTGCAAAACTGCGTAAAGAGAATGAACTTGAAAATGTTCAAAACCTCTTTATTGTTGATCATGACAATAAGCTTCTCTACACGGTAGGTCTTGATGATCTGCTTATTTTTGATTTTTCTAAAACAATACGGGAAAATATAGAAGCAAGTGATGAGAATTTTGAACCAAAAGTAGCACAAGATAGAGAAGATATCAAAGAGGTTGTACACTACTTTGAAGAGTATGATCTCTCTGTTATGCCTATTGTCAATGCTTATGGGATCCTTCTTGGTCGTATCACCTCAGATGATATCTATGATATCATCAATGAACATGCAACTGAGCAGATGTATAACCTTGCTGGTGTTGATGATGATGCTGAGGAAGATGATGAGATCTTAAACGCAGGAAAAAAGCGTGCAACTTGGTTGGGGCTTAATCTTTTAACTGCAATCGCTGCTTCACTTGTTATTGGGCTTTTTTCTGATACACTTGATCAGATGGTTGCTCTTGCTATACTTATGCCTATTGTTGCATCGATGGGTGGAAATGCGGGAACACAAAGCCTTACTGTTGTTGTTCGCCAACTTGCACTTGGGGATATCTCTCAGGGTGATGCGATGCGTATCATTAAAAAAGAGGTGCTTATCTCTCTTGGCAATGGGATGTTTTTTGCTATGGTGATCGGAGTTATAGCTGCGATTTGGTTTGATAAAGGGATGCTTGGAGTGGTTATTGCTTTGAGTATGGTTATCAACCTGCTAATGGCAGGTTTTTTTGGGGCGGTAATACCGTTGTTTTTAAAAAAGTTAGATATAGATCCAGCGATCGGAAGTACAGTTATACTTACAACTGTAACTGATGTTGTTGGATTTTTTAGCTTTTTAGGTCTTGCGACTTTTATTTTACTATAAGGGATATGTAAACTTTGGACTTGTTACTTTTATTTTTTCTTCTCTCTGTTGGAGTGTCGTTTGTTTGTTCTATCTTAGAATCGGTTCTTCTCTCAATAAATATGTCCTATGTGGCAGTACTTGAAAAGGAAAAGCCAACAGTTGGAAAGCTACTGCGTTTGCATAAAGAAAATATCAACAAATCGATAGCTTCTATCCTTATTTTAAACACTATTGCCAATACTTTAGGTGCTGCTGCTGTTGGTGCTCAGGCTTCTATCATATTTGGAAATGATGCTGTTGTATATGTCTCAGTTGTACTTACTTTTGCGATATTGTTTTTTTCTGAGATTATTCCAAAAACTATCGGGGCTATCTACTGGAAACAACTCGCTCCCATAGCTGCACACTTTATCCGTGTATTTATCTGGATCACTTATCCTATCATCTTAACCACACTTGCTGTGACAAATAAGATTAGCAATGGAAAAGGGGAAGCACACTCACTTACCAAAGAAGAGCTTTTAGAGTCTATGCTAATGAGTGAAGATGAGGGGATTATCGATGAACAAGAATCTGATGTGATTGAGAACATCTTAAATCTTGATAACATCAAGGTAAACGAGGTGCTTACACCAAGAAGTGTTGTTTTTGCCATCGATGAATCTATGAGTATCAAAGAGGTTATAGAAACACAAGATGCTATTTTTAAGTTTTCACGTATTCCACTTTATAATGGCAGTATTGAAGATGTAACAGGGCTTGTGCTTACCAAAAAGATCTTCAAACAAGCTCTTGAGGATGATTCTGTTCCTTTGAGCGCTATAAAAAAAGAGATCTTCTCTATCAATGAAAATATTCCTGTAAGTAAGGCACTTGATCTCTTCATCAAGAAAAAAGATCATATGTTTTTAGTTATTGATAACTATGATCAAACAGAGGGGATTATCACTTTAGAGGATTGTGTTGAAACGATTTTGGGTGTTGAAATTATGGATGAGAGTGATACAACAGAAGACATGCGTGAACTTGCAAAACGCAAGATGAAACTCAAACGTAAGATGAAAGAGAACACTCAGTAAATACTGAGTTTCTCTAAAATGGTTACATCCCTGGTATGCGCGGGATTTTTCCAAGTTTTGAGTAGCGACAGTAGAGTCCCCATCCTTTTTTAAGCCAGTGCCCAACAACTGGCATAGGGAACATAAAGCCACGTTTCTCATCACGGTACACAAATGCAGCTCCATCACCACTATCCATCACACATAAGATATTGAGGTGTGAGTTGTAGCCGTGAAAATCGCTTCCACCATTATCACGCTGCTCTATATTGTGTGTTGCATTTTTTGCTTGAACTTCTGCAATGTGACCTTGTTTTGCTCTCCAGTCATACCCTTCAAGGGCTGCAACATCACCGATAGCATAGATATTTGTCATCTTACCATCTTCATCTAAAACGCAAGAAAAGTCATCAGTTTTTACAAAACCAGCTGCGTTTTGTGGAAGATCTGAGTTTTTGATAACCTCATGCCCATCACCAGCAGGGATAAACATAATCATATCAGCTTCTAGTTTGCTCTCATCTTCAAATACCACACCATCTGATTCAAACGCAGTGATCTTTTTACCAAAGTGTTTGTTGATGTTGAGTTTGCTAAAGAACATATCCATCATTTTAAGTGCTTGTGGACCCATACGCTTCCCTGGTTCAGCCATAGGAGCAAAGAAAGTGAGCTCAAAGTTATCGCGGATCCCTTTTTTCTTAAGCATATTGTGAACATTGAAAAGTAGCTCAAAACCAGGTCCACCTCGAACAGCTGAGGTGTCATTTGGATTGCCACCAAAGCCCATTGCAATTTTTCCACTCCCTTTTTCTACCAGAGCATCAAGTTGTGCTTGAATCTCTAAAGACTGCTCAGGTGCACCACAGATAGAGCGAGTATGCTCTACACCTTTTGGTTTCATCTTTGAAGCTCCCATCGCCAAGATAAGGTAATCATAATCATCAAGTATCTTACCACTTTGTAGAGTTACTTTGTTCTCTTTTGCACTGATTGCACTTACCCCATCAACAATGAGCTCAAATCCATGAGCTGCTTGAAGTTCTTTGAGATCTACACATACATCTTCAAAACTGCTTTCACGTGTAGGTACCCAGATAGAAGTAGGGTAGATGTAAAAATAGTCCCTGTCACTTACAAGTGTTACATCATAATTCATCTTTCTCAGATGCGCTGCTGCATCAACTCCAGCAAAACCACCACCAAGTACAAGTACTTTTTTCATTTGTTACACCTTCTTCAAAAAAATTACAAAATGATACACAAAGTGATGTTAAAAATATATTAAGAGAGTATTTTCTTCGTCATAAAGAGAGTTAAACTAGAGATGATATAATGGCGAGATTTTTTAAAAAGGTGATGTAATGAAAATAATATTTTTAATACTTGGATATGTTATGGCTCTTCAAGCTATTATCACTATTGCTCCAGCAAAGTTGGGTAAGAAACCTGGTATAAGTGGTACACTTGAAGGATCATTTCAAACAAAAAGGGGAAACACAGATAAAGATGAATACTCAGCAGGATTGCGTTTACAGTATGATAACAATGCTTCATATTTGGTTTGGAGTGATTTTATTGGTGTGTATGGGGAAGCCAATGGTGAGAGAAATACAAACAAAACCTATGCGCATGTTCGCTTGGTTCACGATATGATAGAGTATATCAACTGGGAACTTTTTGTGCAGTCTGAGACAAATGAGTTTACAAGTGTTGATAAGCGTCGCCTTGGTGGTGGTGGGCTGAGATTTGGTTATGAAGATAAAAGTACGGGGATTGTTTATTGTGGTATTGGGGCTTTTTATGAGTATATTACATACTCTACACATATAGATCCCACAGAGTACAATTGGAGGGTTAATTTTTATCTTGCTTATGTAAAAGAGATAAAAGATAAGTACAAGTTTGCTTATGTTGCTTACTATCAGCCTAAATTTGGGGATATTGATGATTATATCACATCGCAAGGCGTAGAGTTTAAGATGAAGATATATGAAAAACTCTCAATAAAGCTTAATCTTTACTATGATTATGATGCAACTCCTGCAACAGGTAGGGAAAAAACAGACTTTACACAACTTACGAGTTTTACATACGATTTTTAAACTCTTTTGTTGATAAAATAAACAGCAACCATAGAGACAGCTCCCCCAATGATGATGTGAAGCTGCATCGGCTCATCTAAAACCACCCAAGCACTCAAAAGAGCAAATACAGGGACTAAAAACATAAAAGAGCTAGTTTTTTCACTTCCAAGTTTGCCACTGGCAACAAAAAAGATGGTCGTTGCAATGGTCTGCCCAAATACAGCCAAGTAGATCATCGCTACCCAAAACTCCCACCCCTGTGTAAACACACTCAAAAGTTTTGCATCTTTTGCATACAAAAGTGTACTAAAGGTAGCGACTAAGGAGATATAAAAACTGTAATGGATAGGGTGGATATATTTTTGTGAGTGTTGTGAGAGTATAGTCACCCCTGCCCAGATGGTAGCACAGAGTAAAAAGTAGATATTAGCCGAGTGAAAAAAGAGGCTCAGATCGTTAAGCTCAAGTAAGATATACCCACCAACAACACCTAAAAAAAGTCCAAAATACTGCTGGTTATGAAGCTTTTTACGAAATAAAAACGCAACAAATATAAATGTCATTATGGGGCTAAAAGTGGTAATGATCACACTTCCAGCACCAGCTAAACCATACTTTACACCAAAAAAAGAGGAGACCATAAACGCAACATTGAGTACAGAACTTGCAGCTACATACTTGAGTGCATGTTTATCTAGTGTAAGTGGCTTGTTAAAAAAGTAAAGTATGGGAATAAACGAGATGCTCATGAGAAAAAAACGCCAAAAGATAATAATATCCATATCAAGTTCATAGGTTAAAATCTTCAAAGCACTCCAGCCACCACCCCAAAGCAGCATTGCAAATACCATTAAGTAGGTAAAATGTTTTTGGCTTAGTTGCATTAGAGTAGCTCCCTTTTGATCCAGTAGGAGAGGGTATAAAGCCCCCAAAGATGCTGTTTAAATCTCCCCTTTGTACCTCTGTTGATATACTCCTCTATCATCTTTGTTTGAAACATCCCCGTTTGTTCATTGACCTCTGAGATGAGAGAGAGTTTATTGTCTGATGAGAGGTACTCGATGTAGGGGTTGGAAAAACCTTTTTTCTTGCGAGTGAGTATCTCATCATCGAGTTTATTGTGCATCACTTGTTTGAGCAGTGATTTTGTTACTCCATCTTTGTAGCGAAGTGATGGCTCTATGTTAAAGATAAGCGTAGAGAGTCTATGATCTAAAAAAGGTGTGCGAGACTCTATAGAGTGAGCCATTGAGACACGATCTAGTTTGGTTAAAAAATGCTCTGCTTGAAAGATATGAAGGTCAATATAGCTATACCATAAACTCTCATCAGTGTGCTTGGAATTTTCAAACCTCTCACGGTAGTTTTGCAGGTATACCAAAGAGTGGTTGTCTTTGATATTTTTTCTCATGAGAAGATTTTTTTGCAAGTCTGTAAACTTCTCCCCTGAGGTGCGAAACAAAAGTGTTTCATCGAAGATGCGTTTGTACCATTCCCACTCTCTGTTCATCGAAAAGTTGGAGCGAAAGTACTTTTTGAGCCAGTTTTTATGTAAAAGTGTGGCTGCTTTTTCAATGTCAAGATACTCAAAGTATTGTCTGTAACCCAAAAAGAGCTCATCACTACCCTCACCACTCATCACCACCTTGTAGCCATCTTGTTTTATCTGCTCAAAAAGTAGGTAAAGTGGCACAGCTGCTGGATCATTAAGTGGTTCATCGAGTGTGTCGAGCACCTTTGGCAAAGCATCTAAAAAACTATTTTGATCGATAACTACCTCTTTGTTTTGCAAAGAGAGAAGCTGTGCTGTTTTGGCTGCATTTTGCCTCTCATCATACTTTGCAAACTCTTTGTATCCAAGTGTGTAGGTTGGCAAGGGTTTGCCAAGTTTTTTTGCATAGTAGTTGATGGTGGCTGAGTCTATCCCCCCAGAGAGCAGGGAAGCTATCTCTACATCAGCATCAAGGCGCATCTCTATGGAGTTTTGTAGATGCTCCTCTATGGCATTTAGAGCCTCTTGTTCACTTGTAATCGTTGTGTAGGTATTTTCAAGCAGATCAAAGTATCTTTCTACTTTAAATACTCCATTTTCAAAAGACAAGTACTCCCCAGCAGCGAGTTTTTGTACCCCTTTGTAAAAAGTATGGGGTGGAGTGGGTGCTAAAAAGCTTAGGTAACTCAAAAGTGCATCGTTGTTTAGCTCTTTTTTGTTTAAAAAGGGAGTGAGTGCTTTGATCTCAGAAGCAAAGTGAAATGCTTGTTGCGTTTGAAGGTAAAAGAGTGGTTTTTTCCCAAGTCTATCACGAAATAGATAGAGTCTCTCCCCATCAAGCAGTGCGATGGCAAACATTCCACGAAGATGCTGGACAAACTCTACTCCCCATTTGAGATAGGCTGCGATGATAACTTCACTGTCACTCTGTGTTTGCCAAGGGAAGCTAAGTGTTTCTCTTAGCTCTTTGAAGTTGTAGATCTCCCCATTAAAAGAGAGGAGAATCTCTTTGTGTTTGAGTGGTTGATGGCTTCTGTGGTGTGTGTCTGTGATACTTAAACGCTGGTGTGCAAAAAAGACCCCTTTTCGCTCTACTATGCCACAGTTATCTGGACCTCTGTGGGAGAGTTTAGCGAGTGCATAGCGAACTTTGGAACTGTCATACTCCCCAATCACCCCAAATACACCACACATTAGCGAAAAAATCCTACAGTGATATCATCTTCTAAGTAGCCATCTAAAAACACTACCTCACCAACACTGAGTGCTTTTGCAAGTTTGTCTATCTGCTCTTTTGTAAGGTAGGTATAGGTCTCAGACTCATTTTTACCCTCAAGAGCATTGAAGATAAAACCTTTTTGTGAGTGTTTGTAGCAGTTACTAACAAAGAGCTGCACCTCAAAAGGGGTGAGCACATTTAAAGCCCCACTACACAGGTAAAACTCTGCATAGGGAAGATCCTCTTTGCAGATATCTTTGTGAAGTATCTCTGATGCAGTGTTCTCACTAGCTATCTGAACCATCTCATAAAGGGTGTCTATGCCGATATAACTTTTTGGAAGATTATTGCATTTTTCTAAGTAAAGGTAAAAATCACCAAACCCACACCCAGCATCAACGAGTGTAGAGTCTTGGAGTTGTTTAGGCAGAAGCTTACACAAAGCCTCAAAACGTAACTCCTGGTTGCATTTACTTGCCCAGTTGACACCCTGTGCAGATATGCCGTGTTTTGCAATGGCTGAGGTGTAAAATCTATGCATATCAATCTTTGGCAAGCTCTCTCCTTTTGTTGGTGAAATTATACTCAAATTCAACTTCTTTTGGCATAATCATCTATAAAAAAGGAGTGCAAATGGCTCAAAAAAGATTGGTGCTTGGTGGTGGGTGTTTTTGGTGTATCGAGGCAGTTTACTTAGATGTTAAGGGTGTTAGCAGTGCTGTGAGTGGTTATGCAGGGGGAGCAAGAGCAAATCCTAGTTATGAAAATGTATGTTCAGGTGCAACAGGGCATGCGGAGGTGGTTGACATTCGATATGATGATGATGTCATTACGTTAGAGGAGCTTTTAGATATCTTTTTTGTGATTCATGATCCAACAACATTAAATGCTCAAGGAGCAGATAAAGGGACACAGTATCGCTCGGTGATCTACTATTCTGATGAGGATGAAAAAGAGAAGATTCTTCAAAGTATAGCTAAGCATCAACAAAATTTTAGCGAAAAAATTGTTACAGAGCTAAGCCCACTTCCTGAAGTGTACAAAGCTGAGGAGTATCACCAAAACTACTTCAAACGCAATCCAAATCAAGGGTACTGTCAAGTGGTTGTTGCTCCAAAAGTAGCGAAGTTTATGGCAACTTTTCCTGAGAAGTTAGCTTAACTCTTTTAAGATACAAGGCACATCTGTTGTGTCACGTATCTCTTCATACTCCTCTATATGAGCATTGATAGTCTCAGTATAGTTTGTCATTGATTCTTCAAGTTTTGCTTTTGCTTCATCGACAAGAGCTTGTTGCTCTTTTTCAACTTTTTGAAACTCTTTAAATACTTTTAAAAAGTACTCTTTGTCATCAGTGAGAAGCAATATATTTTCAAGCTTGACCCATTTTCGTATCACGTTGCCATCTTTTTGGAAAAGAAAAATCACATTCTTATTTTTTTTGGAGGCAATATATTTGGGTGCACCAAACCCGATAACAGAAGCACCAATCTTGTTGGGTTGTTTTTTAATTACATAATACATATAACAAGTATAACAATTTTCAGGCTAATTTATGCTAAACTTATCTTATTAAAGAATTTAGTATAAGGTGTTATTATGAGTCAAGTATATGAACTAGCTATCGTTGGAGCAGGTCCTGCTGGGATAGCAACGGCTGTTGAGAGTTACTTACAAGGGGTGAGAAATATTGTTCTTTTGGAAAAAGATGAAAACCACAACTCCACTATTAGAAAGTACTACAAAGACAACAAACGTGTTGATGTGGACTGGAAAGGGCAAAAAGTAGAGCTAGATGGTAATATCTACTTCATCGATGGCACAAAAGAGTCCACACTCGATTTTTTTGATGAGATACTCAAAAACCACTCCGTTGAGCTTCAAACCCATGTAGAGGTAAGCTCCATAGAGAAACAAGAAGATGGCAGTTTTGAGGTGTTTATGGCTGGAAAAAGCATCAAGGCGAAGTATGTGGTAGTTACCATTGGTCGCATGGGAAAACCAAACAAACCAAGCTACAAGATACCACCTGCCATCAGAAAAAAAGTCAACTATACTCTTGATGATTGTGGTGAGGGTGAGAAGGTGCTTGTTGTTGGTGGAGGGGATTCTGCTGTAGAGTATGCGGTGGATTTAAGTGAGAAAAATGATGTAAGTATCTGTTATAGACGTGAGACATTTCGCCGAGCAAATCCAACAAACCAAAGAGATATCGCAAATGCGATTATGCACAAAGAGGTACGAGCACTTTTGGGTGTAAATATAGATGGACTTGAAGATGATGATGGCAAGGTGAAAGTGGTTTTTAACGAAATAGAGCCTGAGAGTTTCGATAGGGTAATCTATGCTATTGGTGGAACAACACCAAGTAGCTTTTTAGCAAGCAGTGGTATCAAGGAAGAAGATGGCAAACCTGTACACGATGAGAACTATGAGACAAATATAAAAGGGCTTTTTGTTGCGGGTGATATCACTCAAGAGAGTGGAGGAAGTATCGCATTAGGACTTAACCATGGTTATGCGATAGCTTGTCACATCCAAGGTGGATGTAGGGTGTGTAAAGATTAGTATTTCTTTATCACATCGTTGATCTGCACATATGCTTCAAATGGTGTGGTTTCAAAGTATTTCATGCCGTGTTGATGTGCAAACTCTTTTGTCATCTCTTTAATCTTGAGCAGATTAAAACGCGGTGCTTTAGGAAAAAGGTGATGTTCTATCTGAGTGTTGAGTCCACCATAAAACCAGTGGATAAAAGCACCACCAGAGAGTGAACGTGATGTTCTCATCTGAAGCTCCATCCATGAAAGACTCTCGCCTGTTTCTTTGTCAAACACTTCACACCCAAGGTGGTTGGTGATAAACCCAAACGCAAGCCATGGAGAGAGTGTAAAGTTGAGTGTCAGGTAAACCACTATCGCATCACTAAAAGGTAAAAAGTAAAAGATAGGTCCCCATACGATCGGCCAGTGCATCAACATCAAAAACAGCTCACCCCATTTTTTGCGTTTTATCACAAAGTTGTACGACTGAATAATAAACGCAGGGTACATAAAAAACATTGCTCCCCAAAACACAAGATACTTTGTAGCTCTTAGCCACGCTTTATCCCCTTTGTGGTTTGGTGTAAAAGCACCATCCATCGCCAAGATATCTTCATCTTTTTCAGGAACATTACACCATGTGTGGTGATTTACATTATGTTTAAAATCCCACCAAGATGAGGAGTTTGAGAGTATAAACGCAGCAAAAGGATATGAAAGCTTAAAAGAAAGCGACTTGTTTTTAAAATACTGTGTGTGTAAAATATCGTGCGAAATAAATACAGCACGAGTGAAGATGATAGTCATAAAAAAACCAAGACCAAACGCGGCAAGTTTTGACTCACCGACAAGAGTGCTCCAGTTCACTGCAAAGTAAAAAACAAGTGCCATGCTCGCAAGTGTCATGATCATCTCAATAGTTCCACGAACTGGAACACGATCTAATAAACCTGCAGCTCTTACCATAGCTTTGAGTTCGTGAAAATTATCTGGGTAGGGTTGACTC
>Ga0256837_1002691_pt1 | contig 10761 bp, 9 predicted proteins | sample 4562384metaG_FD_185976 | JGI IMG/M metagenome (GOLD analysis project Ga0256837, IMG submission 185976) | Hydrothermal vent microbial communities from Guaymas Basin, Mexico - 4561-384 | ecosystem: Environmental > Aquatic > Marine > Hydrothermal vents | place: Mexico: Guaymas Basin | collected... | reverse complement strand
AGCTTCACTATCTCCATACTCTACAAAATATTTATAATATTTATGTCTATAAGCTAATCTTTTTTTATGTTTAATAGGACAAAAATAAAGTTCAGTCCTTGCAGCAATTTCTGAACTATAAGCCATAAGTCCATTAAAATAACTACAATATACACATCCAAGTTTTTCAATAGGATGCAGATATTCTAAACTTCCTCTATCATATACAATATAATTTTCTCTCTTTACAAAAGGAATTTTATAAACTCTAAAATTTATATTTTGATATACCCATAAAAAAACATCTAATATCCAAGCTGGAATAACCATAGCATAAATTATAGGAGAAGTTATAAGTGTTAAAAAAGGAATATTTTTAAAATATAAAAAAGATTCTTTTAAAGTAAGTTTTGTATATTCTTTTTTTTGAGATATTTTTTTATCTAATTCTTCATTTAATTCTTTTTCAAGTTTTTCAATTTCAGTTATGATTTCACTAATACGAGACATAAAAAGCCTTTTTGAAAATTATACCATAAAAAAAGGGGGGAGGGGAAAAGTAACAAAGAATATAATAGTTACTAAATTTATAAAGGAGTGTCGTATGAAAAAAATAGTAAATTAAATTATTCTTTGTTACCGATGAAATTATATCAAATTATAATGACAAAAACATTACATATTAAAAATAATTTGAACTTTTGTCCCATTATTTTCTTGAGATTCTATTTTTATATCACCTTTTAATATTTCTAAAGCCCTTTTAACTATAGAAAGTCCAAGTCCAAATCCTTTTATTCCTCTATTTCTTGATTTTTCACTTCTATAAAATCGCTCCATTATTTTAGTTATTTCAGTAACACCTATACCTATCCCTTCATCTTTTACTTCAAAAATAATTTGATTTTCTTTTTTATATAAATATATATAGACATATCCATTTTCTTTATTATATTTAATAGCATTATCTATAATATTTGTAAAAATTGTTTTTATTAAAATAGGATTAGTTTTATAATCTATAGTTTCAATAGTTACAGGTTTTAACACTACATTTTTTTGATTTGCTTTATTTGAAAGAGATGATATAACATCTAATAAAACCTCATCAATCCTAGTAATCTCCTCTTTTCCTATTTCATTTTCAATTTTTGTAAATAACAGCATTTCTTCAACCATTTCTATTAAATGATTTACCTCTTTTAAAGAAATTTTTAAAGTTTCTTTATAATAATCAATACTTCTATCTTTTCTTAGAGCTATTTCAAGTTCCCCTTTTAATACAGTAAGAGGTGTTTTAAGTTCATGAGAAACATCACTATTAAACCTCTCAATCATCTCAACACCATCTCTTAATCTTACTACCATTCTATTAAATGCTTGGACTAATTCATAAATTTCATCTTTTTGAGGGGGTAATGGAATAATTCTATCTAAATCCCCTACACTAATCTCATTTGCAACTTTTGTAATCTCTTTTATAGGATTTAAAATCCTATCTATAATTATATTCACACCAAGTAATAATACTATCAATAATACAGGATTTAAAATAAGCATTTTAATTAAAATATCTTGAAGTTTTATATCTACCCTATAAAGTGGTGTAGCCACTACAATATACCCTTTCATAGGAGATATTATTCTTGATATAAAAAGTGCTACTTTTCCATATTGTTTTGTATTGATAATAAAAAAATTTTCATTACTTTTTAAATAAGGATACATAGCAACATTCATAAAAGTTACAGTTTTTGCTACTATTTTCATATTTTTAGCCCCAAATACTGCTATCATTACAGGAGATATCGGATAATCAAGTTTTTGAGGAATAGTGATTACTTTATCACTATTTGGAATTAGTCTATCTTTTGTTTGATTTGCTACTATTGCTAATGAATTTTCAACTCTCGTATAAAACGAAGTTTTTAACATTTCATAAAAAATAGTATTAAAAATAATTAAAAGTAATGCTATAAAAGTCCCTAACCACCATAAAACAATAGATTTTAAATTTTCTTTATGTTCATTCAATAAAATATCCTAAATTTCTTTTTGATTTTATTAAATCTTTTGAGAGTTTATTTCTAAGTCTATATACAATTACTTGAATAACATTACTTGTAATAAATTCTTCACTATTCCAGAGTTGTTCTTGTATCATTTCAGTTGATACCACACTTCCTTTATTAGACACTAAAAACTCTAATAATTCATACTCTTTTGCTGTTAAATCTACAAGTTTTCCATCTTTTTTTACTATTTTAGAGTCAAAATCTATTTCTATATTTTTAATAACTATTTTATTAGTCCCTTTTAAAGCACTTCTTCTATAAATTGCATTAAGCCTTGCTAATAATTCATCAAAACTAAAAGGTTTAGGTAAATAATCATCAGCACCACTATTAAGACCTTCAATTTTATTATCAATAGTATCTTTTGCAGTAAGCATTAAAACAGGTGTCAAAATATTTTTATCTCTTAATGATTTTAATACTTCAATACCACTCTTTTGTGGTAACATCCAATCAAGGATAATCACATCATAATGATTAGTCTCTGCCATATATTCTCCATCTTCACCATTAGTAGCAGTATCTACTACAAAATCTTCATCTTCAAGTCCTCTTTTTAACATATTTAAAATAGCTTCATCATCTTCTATAATTAAAACTTTCATTTATACCTCCTGTTCACTACTTTTATAATACTCAAATATCTCTTCATACACTTCTAAAAATTTATCTACTATAAATGGATCAAATATTTTACCACTATTATCTAATACAAAAGTTAATGCCTCTGCTAAACTCCATGGCTCTTTATAAGGTCTTCTTGCAGTCAAAGCATCAAAAACATCTGCTAATGCAACAATTCTACCATAAATATGAATCTCTTCCCCTTTTTTACCATATGGATATCCTAATCCATCCCATCTTTCATGATGAGTAAGTGCAATTTTCGCTCCCATTTGTAAAATAGGTGAAGAAGATGTTCGAAGAATTTCATATCCAATAGTAGTATGTGTTTTCATAATCTCATATTCTTCGTTTGTAAGTTTATCTGTCTTTAATAACACATTATCTCTAATACCAATTTTTCCTATATCGTGTAATGGAGCAGCTTGATATATTAATTCTGCTTCTTTTTGATTAAGTCCACAAGCAATTGCTAAAATTTTTGAATATTCAGCTACCCTTTTTACATGTAAAAAAGTATTTTCATCTCTATATTCTGCTACATGTGCTAATACTTCTAAAGTTTCCATTTCTTGTTTTTTAATGTTTGCAAGTTGTCTTTGAACTTCTGCTTGAACAAGTTTTTTTTCATCTTCAAGTAGTATTTGTTGTATTCTTATTTTTGCTAAATTTCTAACAGTTGCTAAAAATTCTGCTTTTAATATAGGTTTGTTTATAAATTCTACTGCTCCTGCTTGAAGTGCTTTTAATTTAAGTTCATTCTCTCCAACTGATGTAATCATAATAATTACACCATCAAAAAATAATTTTACTTGCTCAATCACTTCTAAACCATTCATTTCAGGCATTACATAATCTACAAATAAAAAATCAACTTTATTGTTTTTTAAATACTCAATAGCTTCAAGTGGATTAGAAAATATTTCTGTTTGAATATCTAATTCTTCTAAAAACTGCTTTTGTAAATAAAGAATAGTTTTAGAATCATCTATAACAACTGCACTTAATTCTTCCATCATATCACCTTTAATCTAATACTAAGTTTTAATATATCATTTTCAAAAAAAACATTATGTTTAGTATCACAAATCTCTTCTATCTTTGGTAATCCAAGCTTATAACCTTTATCAAAAAAATTATCAGCAAAATAACCCCCTATTGTATTAGCTAACTCTTTTTGTAAATCTTCTATAAGCTCTTCATTTACAAATCCAAATAAACTATTAGATAATTTTTTTAAAGATTCATATTCTATATTTACAAAAAATTTCAATTCATAATCAGCTACTATATCTATACTACTTGTTCTACAATTTACAAACTCAAACCCATCTTTAACCTCAATATCTTTATCTATCATCACTTTTGAATAATGCTTTACTGCTTTTATAATTTTTGTTTTCATCTTAAATCTCTTTTATATTTAAAAGTAAATCAATATTAAGTAATGTTATCATATCTTCATCCTTTTTTACAAATCCATTTAAATATTTTTCTTCTATCCCTTTTAAAACATTAGCTTTTTTTATATTTTCATCATCTACAAAATCAATTTTTAAAATAAAATCAACTACTATTCCCATTAATTTACCCTCTTTAGTAAGCACCATAATCATAACAGTTTCATCATTATAAATAGCCGGATTTGAAAATCTTTTTCTTAAATCAATAATAGGAATAACCTCTCCTCTAATATTAGCTACCCCTAATACCCAAGGATTTTCACTAAATAAAGTAGTTATTTTTAATTGAGAAAAAACTATAATCCCTTTTACTTTTGAGATATCAACACCATATAGTTCATTTACTAAACTAAAAATAACTACCTCTTTCATTTACTCTCCTCTACAATATTAACTACATCTAAAATCAATCCAACACTTCCATCTCCTCTAATAGTAGCAGCACTAATTCCTTTTACCTTTTTATAATTTTTATCAAGAGATTTTACTACAATTTGTGATTGTGTAAAAAACTCATCTATAAACAAAGCAACTTTTTTACTTCCTACAATAGAAATAATAATTATTCCATCAGTTAATTCTGTATATTTAGGAGTAATTCCAAAAAACTTATGTAATCTAATAACAGGAATAAATTCATCTCTTAGCATTAAAATTTCGTTATTATCTTCTATTACATGTTTTATTATACTTTTAATAGGCTGAAAAGACTCTATAATCATATTAAGAGGAATAATAAAATCATAATCCCCTATTTTCACATTTAATCCATCTAAAATAGCTAAAGTTAATGGAATAGATATTATAAAAGTAGTCCCATAGTTAAGTTTTGTTTTTACTTTTATATTTCCACCTATTGAATTAATATTATTCATTACAACATCCATTCCAACTCCTCTACCACTAATATCACTCACTTTTTTAGCAGTAGATAAACCTGGTGAAAAAATAAGCATAATTTTTTCTTCATTACTCATTCTATCATATTCTTCTTGAGTAATTATTCCATTTTCAAGAGCTTTCAATGCTACTTTTTGAGCATCTATACCTCTTCCATCATCTTCTATTCTTAAAACTATATTACCACTTTCTTGGGTTGCTTTTATTACTATTTTACCTTCAGGTGATTTATTTAGTTTTTTTCTTTCTTGCGGAGTTTCTATACCATGATCAAGAGCATTTCTTAAAATATGTGTAAGTGGATCCATAAGAGATTCTGACATTAATTTATCTATCTCTACACTATCTCCATAATGTTCAAATTTAACTTTTTTATTTAATTTTTTTGATATATCTCTTATAATTTTTGGAAGTTTAGAATAAATAGATTCCATAGCTATCATTCTTACATTCATTACTGCATCTTGAAGTTCTCTAACATTTCTATCTAAAATATCAAGTTTTTCATAAAAACTACTTTTTATATCATAATCATCAAAAGAGTTTGCATATTCATAAAGCATACTTTTTGTAATCACCAAATCCCCTACTCTATTCATAAGAGTTTCTATTTTATCTAAATTTACACGAATAGAACTACTTGATATTATATCTTTAAAAGTTTTTTTGTTATAAGAAGTATTTTTAATTTTCTTTTTTGGTTCTTTAGGAATATCTTTAACCTCATCAAATAATACAAAGCCTTTATTTTGAGCTTCATTTGTATTTAAAGATTTTGAAACTTTACTAATAATTTTTTCATTTAAAAAAACATCCCCACTTAATTCATTATTTAAAATAGTTTCACTATTAGATAAAAATATATCAATAATTTCAAAAATAGCTTCTTCATTATCTATATGTTTATCTCTCATACTCATAAGTTTTGATTCTACAATAGATACAAACTCTTTAAATGAATGAAGTCCTAGCATCATTGCACCAGATTTTAAAGTATGAATTAATCTAAATGTTTCATCTAAAGGCAGATGATTAGAATCTTTCATAAGTTTTAATTTATCTAAAATATCAACTATTTCATCTCCATCTTTGATATTTATTGTTTTATGATTTTCAAAGTTATTTATAGTTTTTTTAATTTGAGTTATTAATTTATCTACTTTTTTATCATCTACTCTATTATTAGCTTCCTCTTTTAAAATAACTTCAAGCTCAGCAGTTATATCAATCAAAAAATCAGTTATTGAAGGAATATATAATATTTGTTTGTTTTTTAATTTATCTAAAAAATGTTCTAATAAATGCACAAGTTTTACAAACTTTTCAAAACCAACTGAACCACTACCACCTTTTAATGTATGATAATCTCTAAAAAGAGAATCTAACTCTTTATCAGTTATATCTCTATCTTCTAAAGAATACAAAACTTTATTTATACTACTAAATAAATCCTCAGCTTCTTCTAAAAAAATTTGTTTTAAATCATCCATTATTCGCTTTATTTACCTCTTCATAAAGTTCTGTAGCTAATTGACTTAAATCATATGTTACTACATAAGTATTTTGCATTATATTTTTTGAATCATCAGTAATCTCATGTATTTCTTTTATTGATTCATCAATTTCTTCTATTTTTTTAGCTTCTAAATTTGCTCCATCTGTGATTTCATTTACATACTCTGATGTAAGAGTAATTTTTTCTACTACTCCTAAAAAATTATTTTTCATATTATCAGATATTTCTATACCTTCACTTGCTTTTTTTTCTGTTTTATTTACAAGTTCTTTAATTTTTTTAGCAGCACTTGCACTTTTATTTGCTAAATTTCTAACTTCACCAGCAACTACTGCAAATCCTTTTCCTGCTTCACCCGCAGTAGCTGCTTCTACTGCAGCATTTAAACTTAAAATATTTGTTTGAAATGCTATACTATCAATAATAGTAATAGCTTCTTGTATAGCATTTGTTGATTCTGCTATCTCCTCCATAGCTTTTAGAGTATCTAAAGCTAACTCTTCCCCTTTTAATGCATCAGATTTTGTTTCATCAGATAAAAGTTTCATTTTATTTATTTTATCTACTGTATTTTTTATATTATCAGTAATATCTGATGTTTTTTCAGATACAATATCTACATTTTTGCTTGTAGTAGCTAAAACTTTTGATAAAGAATCAATATTTTCAGATAATGTATTTGATGTGTTTTTTAAAGTATTACTTTTTTCTGTAAGTGATTTAGCTATTTTAATAGCTCCTATTTCAAGTGCATTTCCTAAGGCATTTACACCATCAATAAGATGTTTAATTTCACCTTTTGCTTCTATATTTAATCTTCTTGTATAATCTTCATTTTTATATTCATCTAAAATTTCTAAAATAGAATCAAAAGTTTTTTTAATATTTTTTACAAAAGAATTTAATGTTGATTTTAATTCTGCTATTTCAGGATTTGCAGGAATAGTTGTTATAAGTTTTGAGAAATCCCCACTTGCCATTTTATCACTAAATACTCTAATCTCTTCTACAGTAGCAATATCTTTTTGAATATTTAATTTTATTTTTTTAATATTTTCATTTATCATATCAGCCATATCTTTAAATTCATCATTAGTTTTTACTTTTATCTCTTTTACATCTTTAAGCTCTCTATTTAGGTATCTAAAGAAATTTTTTAGTCCCCCTTTTAGAATCTCTATATTTTCAATAATCTGCTTTGAAAATAGATATAAAGCAATATTAATAAAAATATTAACAACTAAAATAATTAAAAACATAACTATATTTTCATGTGTTATATCTATTTTAATTGTTGTAGCTTTTTTATTTAAAGAAGCTATATTCATCTCTAAAAAGTTTTCTAATCCTACTAAATCATGAGCATTTAATCTTGTTAAAATAGGTTGCATATATTTTTGAGGTAAAGATTTTATTTTTGTTTTTAAAATCATTAAATCTTCTTTTGAAGATGTTTGTTTATATTTTAATTCACTAATATAAATTTCATACAATTTTTGAGAAATAGCATTATCTTTTTGTATCTCTATTGCATTTTGATTTAAACCTTGAAATTTTAAAGCTACTACAATTTGTAAAATAATAAAAGCTATAAAAATTCCTATTCCAAGTAGCATATTTTTGGTTCTAATACTTTTCATCATTTTTCTCCATATAAAGTTTAATATATTTATATAATGTTTTTAAGTCTGCTTTGTTTATTAAAGCTAAAGCACCTAATTTTGAAATTTTATCATAAACTCCTTTATTTGTCATACTTGTAAGAGATAAGACAGGTAAATTGCGGAATTTTGGAGTATCTTTTATATATTTTATAACTTGATATCCATTTTTTATAGGCATTTCTATATCTGTGATTACTAAACCTACTTGATTTGGATTTAATATATTTAATCTATTTAATAAACCTTCTCCATTATCAAATATTTCATAATTTAACATTAATTTATCAAAAAATTCTTTTAATTTATCAATCACTATTTTAGAATCTTCAGCTACTAATAAAATTTTATCACTAATAATAGGAGGTAAATCTTCTACATTATCAACATCATAAATAGTAGTTGCCCCTTTTATATTTACATCATATAAAAGTTTTTCTGCATCAAATATTATACACAATGCTTCCTTATTATCAACATCTATTTCAGTAACATAAGATATTTTAGGATCATTTCCACTTGGAAGTTTTAATTCATCACTTTGTTTTTCTTCTATTTTGATTATATCTTTTACTAAAACACCTATTTTTCTTTCATTATAATTACAAACTATAATAATTTTATATTCATCATCATTTGCTACTTCACCTATCCATCTATCAAAATTAACAACAGTAATTATTTCTCCTCTTAAATCAATAACACCTATTATAATTTCATTGCTTGATGGAGTTTTTGTAATTTCTATTTCATCTTTAATAAGAAATGTTTGAATTTTAGATATATTAATTCCATAAATTTTATTTGAAGCAGTATAAAAAACAGCTATTTGCATTACATTTCTAAGATAACTTTTTGTAATATAATCTACTGTTTTTTGAATATTATTTTCTTTTTCAAACATCTTTTTCCTCTTTTATAAGTTCTATCATTCTTTGAGTTACAGGCACTACACTTGAAGCTTTAAGAGGTTTAATCAAATACCCTTTTACTCCATATTTTATCATCTCTTGAATTTTATCTTTATCATTTTCAGTAGTAGCCATAATAATTTTTATATGGTTATATTTTGGATTTTCTCTTATTTTTATTACAGTATCTCTACCATTCATTACAGGCATATTCCAATCCATAAATATAATATCCATATCAGGATGTTCTTTTAAAATTTGTAAAGCTATTTTACCATTTTTTGCTTCATATACTTCTATATTTTTAAAATTATTTATAATAGAATTTTTAATAATTAATCGCATAGTGGTAGAATCATCAACAGTTAAAACTTTAATACGATTTTGATTAAAAAATTTTTTAATATCATATTTAATAAATTTATCTTCTAAAACATATATTTTATCATCTTCCACATTAAATCCATTACATTTACTTGTAACTAAATACAATTTTGTATCAAAAATATATAAATTTTGATTTTGCCTTAACAAAATATACCCATTTTTATATTTTAAATCATTTACTTGTAATTTAATATAAAACTTTTCAATATTATCATTTTCTATTTTATAAAGTGTATTATCTCCAAAAGCTATTATAACCCTACCATCAGTATCAAAATATTCAACTTTTAATAATTTATTAAAAATAATTTTTTTTTTCAATAAATCTAACACCATAATAGAAGTAGTAGTTAAAATATATAAATATTCTTTAAAAATTAATTGTTTAATTTCACTTTTTGAAATATTTGCATTGAAAATAAGTTTATTACCTATAAATGAAAATATACTTAACACACTATTTTCATAAGAAAAAATATAATCTTTACTTATAATAAATTTTTCAATTTTTTTAGGTAAAGTATATGTGTGATAAAATTCTATTTTTTTATATATTTTTACTAAATCATCTTTTATATCTATACACATATCGTTATAAATATCCACATTAGATACTTTAAAAGTTTTTTTTAGATTAAATTCTTTATCATAAATCAATAATTCTTTATTGTCTAATACATAAATATAATCATATATAAAAATCTTACACAATATCTTTTACCTCTTTAAAAATTTCTTTTAATTTTTCTATATCAAGTGGTTTAGATAAATAATAATCCATTCCTGCTAAAATAAATCTATCTTTATCTCCTTCTAAAGCATTTGCAGTAATAGATATAATAATAGTATGCTCTAAATTTTTTTCTCTTTCAATCTCTCTAATTTTTTTAGTAGCTTCTATTCCGTTCATTACAGGCATATTTTCATCCATCAAAATTAAATCATATTTATTTTTTTCAAACATTTCAACAGCTTCTAGTCCATTATTTGCTATATCAAAAGTTACTCCCATTTTTTTCAAGATTACTTTCATAAACATTTGATTTGCCATATTATCCTCTACTACTAAAATATGATAATCAAATTTTTGATTTTCTATTTTTTCTTTTTTTATAGTTGTATCTTTTGCTAAACTTCCTTTTTTTGCAGGAATAATAAAATAAAATTCACTGCCTTTATTTATTTCACTTTTAACTTTTAATTCTCCACCTAGTAATTTTACTAATTTATAACTAATCGTAAGTC
>Ga0256837_1002688_pt1 | contig 10770 bp, 7 predicted proteins | sample 4562384metaG_FD_185976 | JGI IMG/M metagenome (GOLD analysis project Ga0256837, IMG submission 185976) | Hydrothermal vent microbial communities from Guaymas Basin, Mexico - 4561-384 | ecosystem: Environmental > Aquatic > Marine > Hydrothermal vents | place: Mexico: Guaymas Basin | collected... | reverse complement strand
GATGTTGGAAGTTATGAGAGAACGAAAAGTTTCCATATAGCACAGTTGTTTGTTTTGGCGAAATTTATCCTCTTTAATCTGGGAGTTCTCTTTTTGGTATGGTGGATTTTTCAAACAGTCTCCTTTACCCTTGTAAAGGAGACTATAGACTTTTATAATTTTCTCTGCATCTTTTTCCTCCAAGCTCTTCATCTCTTTCATTAGCAAATTTTTAGCTTCTCTCCGACTTTTTTGTTTATTAGCTACAGAAAGTATTCCTTCTACTCTTTTCCTCACACCAAAATTTTCTTCATAAGGTTCATTAGGAACTAAGATAGAACAAGCATAATTTAAGAGAAGCTCCCGAAGAATAGTATACCCTTGGGGATACAAGCCATGCTCAGCACACCATCTAACAGCCCAAAGAGCTTTTTTCCAACGAGAAACAACAGAAGATTCCTCTATAAAGTCTTTTACTTCATCCCTTATCCTTTTCAGAAGCTCAGATGTAAAAAGCTTTCTTCCTTTTTCATCATTAAAAGCATCCCAATCAATATCTTTTAAGGAAAAACTCTCTATACTCGGACATCTCAAAACATAGACATACTCCAACAATTGTTTGAGCTTTTTCGCCAACTGTTTCTCAGAACTCTCATCTAACGTTTTTGCCAATTCCCCAAACCTTTCAGCAGTTCCATAATTAACAAACTCATCAACAGCAAGAGAGAGTTCCATAAGTTCATAATAATGACTAAGATCAAAAATCGGAGTTATATTTGATTTTTTATCTCCGGCCTCATAAGCTCCATAAATAATCCTGAAATCTTTTTTGGTTTTTCCTTCAAGCGCTTTAGCATAAAGGACTGCCACCATGCTTAAAAGAGGAATTGATCTCAGTGAATAAGTAATATCAAGAACAATTGTTCCATAATCCCCGGCAAATCCATCACGAACAGCATGAACCAGTTTTTCAAAGTTTTTCCAAATTTCCTCTAGACTTTTACCCTCATTTATTTCAACAACTTTATCCTTTACTTTTATTCCAAACGTTTCCAATTTCCTCAGCTCACATTGAAGATAATTCAAGTTTTTCTCTTTAGCCTTTTTAGTTACAAAAACTCTCAGCTCCAGTTCATCGTTTTTCCAATCCATCAGCTTCAAATAAGCCACCACAGGGAAAGGAGTATAGTAAGTATGGCCGGTATCCCAAACGTAGTAGTTAGTTTTGCTGTAATCACCTGTTCCCAAAAAAGTCAGAACAAGCCGCCTCACGACTGACCTCCGCAGGGTTTTAGGAGACAAAAGCCCAAGGGAATGAAATCCTTTTTATCTTCGCAAACGGCATACTTCTTAGTTATGGGATTTTCCAATCCTTCATTCTTTTCAAGAAGTTTCACGTATCTGTTGTCAATGTCTGAGAGTTTTTCCTTTAGGGCTTCGAGCACAGTTACGGAAAGTTTCCCTTCATGCTTACCGAGCCGCAGAAGATAGCCATCTTCTTCTTTTATACGATTTAAAAACTCCTTACACTTTTTGTTATTCTCATACAGTTCACAAAGTCTTCTATTTTCCTCATCACAAGCCTCAAGAATAGCAGTTAACGGGTCTTTATTCTTTAGATTTAGAAATTTTTCAAAACCAAACCTCAAGTTTTTCAAAGATTTCTTTGCTTTTAAAAGAAGGCTGGTATCAAACGATAACTCCAGCCTGAACTCCGTTCCTTCTTTAATAACCTCGCAGATTTCTACGCTTTTCCACTCTTTTTTCTTTTTATGGTAGTAGCCGACCTTGACGATCTTTAAAACGGCATCTGGCAGGCAGGAGTCAGAATCCTTAACACGTAAAAATCTGAAAAAGTCAAGACTTAAACCTTTTCTAAAGACAGAAAGCTTCTTCTCAGCATTCTGTAATGTCTTTTCTGCAATATCCAAAATATCCTTAGGCGTTAGTTCCCCTTTTTTTTCCTTCTGTTTTACCAACTCTTCAACTTCTTTGGAAAGCTTCCTTATTACTCCAGAAGTAAGAGATCTCCTCATGCTTCCTTTCACTTCAGAGCCAGGTATAAAAACTCTGCCACTGCTTTTTATAAAAAGAGAAAGATTAACACCCCCTTCCTCGCTTAAGTAATCTAAGGCCTGAGGGCAGATCGGAAGGGAGTAAGCGGGAGCTATCTCTTTTCCCTCCTTTTTTAGGAAGTCAAGAACTTCTTTGAGTAAGTTTTGCATTGAAGAAGTGGTATTTAAAACTTCCGGCTTTTTAAATTTCTCCAAAAATTTCCGTTCCTTTCCCGTTTCAAAAAGGGCTTTTAAAACTACATCAAAGTCGTAAAGTCGGAGCTTTCCGTTTTCAACGATAAATTCAAGTCCGGAGGCGCTTTCTCCCGAACCGACATGAAGGGGCGTAAGAACTTTAAGGACAAACGTTCTCCTTTCCATCTTTCCCCCTAAACGTAAACCGGAAAACCGATGCCATAGGTGTAAGTTCCTTTATGTTCAAAAACCCCTCCGGCAAGCTCACCCTCTTTGAGCTTGACCACGCTACCCTCTCTCAGGAAAAGGAGCCAAGGCTTCCAGATGTTACCTTTTATGCTACTCAAGCCGTTCTCTATAGCCCCTCTGAAAGGACGAAGATCATAAAGACTTTCTCTGTAGTCAATCTTTGTCGTTGCCAGAACGGGAGAAAGGGTTATATACCTGTTCCTCTTTTCTTCCGGCCAGAGAATTCCCTTAAATTCCTTTGCCTCCCTTGTCCTGACTATTTCCAGAGAACCGTAACCGACGCTCTTCTCACTTCCCAGACCGTACTCTGCGAGAAGCTTAAAGGCAGGGAGAACTTCTTCCCAGAGTTTTTCTGTGCAGGCTACAAAGACAAACAGGTTGGTTCTCCAAAAGTAAACGGGATGGAAGAAAAAGTTACCGCCCGGCTCTGTAGAGGAAAAGAGAGAATCTAATTTGACTCTTGAAATGTAAAAGCTTGACCTGAGTCCTTTGGTTTCTTTTTCTATCAGCGATTCCTCGTCTTTTTTTAACTCTTCCTGTTTAAAGAACTCGAGAAGGACTTTCTCGGTATCTTTCCCTCTTCGAAAGTCCTCCAAAACTTCACAGAAGCGGTCTTCCGGAAGGAAGTTAAGTCTCTTTATTTTTTTTCGATTCTCTAATAATTTCTCTCCTTCTCTTTCGTCCACTACATCAGGAGGTCTAAGAATAGGCGTAAAAAAGAACTTCTTACCTTTTTCATCTTCAGGCATGGGAGATGTGATGAGAATTACTCCTTCTTTTGCCTTCGGAATAAGATTTTCCAGGAGTTTTTCCTCTCCATACAAGAATCTATATGCCCAGCAGATAGCTCCGAAGACCGTAGTCGCCGTCGGCACAGAGGCAAAAAATCCCCTCGGCCTGAAAACAACTTCGTAGAGTTCTAAATTACTTCTCAGTTTCATCTTCCCCCGTTCCGGAGTTGTTTGATGCATTTTCAAGCTTTTTCTCAAGTTCTTTTTTTGCCTCGTCAAAAGCTTCAAGCGAAGGTTCTGTTTCTTTTGAATCCCCTATCGTCTCTTCCCCTTCTCCCGTAGTATAGTACCCCTTCGGGCGGTAGACTATGCGGACTTTTTCTACCTTTACTCTTCCGTAACCCCTTGAACCGCAACCGCCTAAATAGTCGTCTTCAAGCAGGGAGAAGCCTTCTTTAAGGAGGGAGAGAAGCTCTGCGTCTTCCGGCCGGAAGAGTCTTATAATGATTAACCCTTCAAAAACCGTTCCCGGCGGAACTCTTTCCATAAAACGAGGATTTGCCTTTGCAGTTAAGCGATCAACAGAGTTTTCGGCTTTAACCTCCGTTTCCTCAAAGCCGTCAACGATGTAAAGGTCAAAAAATCTTCCGCGAACCGGAAATATTTCTTCAGGATTTAGCCCATTGCCTCCATTTTCACTGCTTTTAAGTTTTTCATTAAGTTTTTTAAATTCTTCCGGAGTAATTCCGAACAGCTTGTATATTTCATAGTTTTTATAGACTACTTTCCAACTTTTATTATCAGGTATTACATCCGAAGCGTACTTCCATTCTACAAGAGAGCGCACTTTCCCTTTCAAGGAAGAACCGGGAATGTAAGGAGCTTCCGGTTTTACCTCCTTTTCTTCTCCATCTATAAACGAAATGAATTTAAAATTCACTCCTCCAGGAAGTTTCACGACCGGATTATCAAGGCTACCTATTTCAAAAGAACTTTTCATTCCGCCTATGTGAAGGCCTGTTATAAGTTTTAAGCGATAACCTATTAAAACATTACCGCGGAATTCCATTTCTTCTCCCTCCCTTGATTAGGATTTCGTCCCGTAAAAGAACTTGTGGTAAGCCACGAAAGACCTTACAAATTGCACAAGCCTTTCTACATCTTCCAGAACTTCACCCTCTTCCCCGTTGGGAGTTCGGAGACCCTCTTCAACCGCCTCCAGCAAAGAAACCAGAACATCGTAGAAGTGACGCGGAATTAGATTTCTCCCTTTCGCATATGCTAAGTTGGGATATATCTTGTAAAGGTTTTCTAAAACCTTGTCTTTATTACCCTTTTTGAGTGTATCTTCCAAATTTTTGAAAGCTTCAAAAACTTTACGTAATTGATTCGGGTTTACTCCTTTAAAGCTCTCCGCTAATAAAGCTGTCAATCCGCCAGGAGAATAAAGATTCTTATTTTGCCGCAGAAGCTCATTTACCAGTACTTCCTTTCCGTTTTTCTGAAGTAATTTAATAAAACTTAAAAGAATATCCTTTTCTTTCCACTTATACCCTTCATTTCTCAAGAGTGTTATCAGAATTTGTTTAAGAGATGATGTTTTACAACTCTCCCATGAAGCTCCCAGTAGTTGTTTAAGAAATTCTTCCTCTTTCAAATTTTTATTTTCCTTTTTCCTCTTTTCAAATTCCGCATATAGAACCTTTAAATACTTACTTAAAGCTTTTACATCTCTTAAAAAAATCTCATACAAAGTGCTTCCAAAACTATTTTCTCCTTTTTCTAACTGCCATCCGTCCCCGGATACCCTCCACTTCTTGCACCAGTCAATTATTCCCTTTAAAACTTCCTCTCTCATCACTCCCCCCTTGTGGCCATTAGAACGTAAGTGCATAAAAAGAGAGCTTTATCTAAACTCCTCTTAGCTTCGTCATCGTTTCTTTCCCAGTTGACCCAGCCGGTAACGAGTTTCTGAAGCTTGTTCTTAGCCTCCTTATCCTTGACGTTCCTGCCGATGAAATAAAAAAGGTAAGGATAGGAGGAGAATTTTCCTTCCCCGAGTTCTCTGAGAATCGGAAGAAATCTATGGAAGAGAGTTCTCGGTATTTTTTCACCTTTTACCAGATCAGCAAAATCTCTTGCCTCACTTATTAAATTTCCCAAATCTTCCCACGTAACGATTAAACCGTTAAAGGCCGAAAGACAGTTTTTGCCATTCTCTTTAGCGTTTCTCTCTTCTCTGTCAACAAGTTCTGCTGAATACCTTACAGTGAACTTCGGCTTTACCGCAACAAAACCTGACGAAAAGGTAAGAGGAAGCCTTTTATTTTCTAACTCCTTCTTGAGGGATTTTTCCAACCGGTTTTCTTTCCAGTTTTTAAACTCTTTATAAATTTCCACAGTAAAATCGAGAAGTTTATCCCAAGGACCTATTGCAAAGAGGTCGTCTCCGCCGGCATACAGTATGTAAATGGTTGTCTCTTTAAGACCGTTATTTTCGGGTTTGAATCTGTTAGCAATATCCGGAACTTTTTCTTTAAAAAAGTCGTTCAGGAAATCACTCAACTTTTTACGCAGATTGAAATTTTCAAGCTCAAAAAAGATTCTGCCGAGATTGTCAACGTCAAGTTTTAAGTATCCCAGCTTCTTGTCGCCCTTAGCTTCAAGAACTATTTGGGTAAAAGGAGCTACTATCTCATCTCTGTCGTTACGGTTACGTGTAAGCTCTTCTACTTCTTTTTCTGTTAAAAAAATTTTTTCCCTTAACTCTTTAACTTTACCGACAGTTGTCAAGGGAACAACGATTTTTTCGTTACAAATATCCAAACCTTCTCCTTCCGGCACAAAATCTTTAAAAAACTTTAGCGACTTACCTTCGGAACACCCCTTTGGAAGTTTCCCTCCGACCTCCCTTAACTCCATACAGAAGTTGCATCTGTCCTGTGTATTTTCACTGTAGAAAAACAATCTACAGCGGGGACATTTGTTGTTTCCTTCATCCTCCAGGTAGATTATACCGTCCTTTTCTTTCCATACCTTCTTAGAAGAATTCTCAAGTGCCGAGGAAAAACGCCTCTTCTTCTCAAGGAGGAATTCCTTTTCTGCGTCACCACCGACAAGGGAAATCGTTACACTTAAAGTACCTTTAAGTTTTTCAAGGAGAAAGGTGTCAATTTTCTCTTGAAGCTCTTTCAACCTCTGTCCGATTTCTCCCACATCTATTTTAGCGTCCAAAAGAACTTCAAAACTTCCGCTTCCGAAAATAACATTCTCCTTCCTATTAACCTCAACTCCGAGTTTCTTTCCTATAAGCTCCAAAATGTATTCCGTAAAAGCACTAATGAAAAAGCTTCTTGCCCTTAGAGTTCGCGCAGTTCCTCCGCCCTCGCCTTCATAGACGCTAAAGATAAAATTCTGAATTCCTCCGATGTCTACCCTTATTCTTTTTTGCACTTCTTCCCTATCCAATTTCCCCACCCATTTCTAATCGGGATTTTCAGATTTTAACAAATCCCGGAAAATAAAAAACGTCGACGTAACGCAGGACGCTCCAACTGCAAACGGCAAGCAGCGCTTCGGATTCAACGAATGGCAATGCGCTCCTGTAATACCGTTGTGATATAATTAAAAAAAGGGATTGATCCTTGAAAATTGAATAGGGAAAGCACCGATTTTTCCGGGATTATCAGTTTATTCTAAAAAGCTGATAAACCAGTCCTTGTATTTCAATGCCTTGAAGGGTGTTTGGCGCAAAGCCTTGTCGAACAATGAGTTTTAGAAAATTATAAAACATACCCGTATTTTAAGCCCCTTAAAATCAATCTTTAAAAATCGGTGCTGTTGAAATGCCCGAAAAAGTGGACGGGATTGCGACCAATGAGTATCTTGTTAAATATCGGTAGAGTTCCCTCTTTGTTGAAATGCCCGAAAAAGTGGACGGGATTGCGACCAACGGAGCAGGAGGGTATAAGGAAATTTTATTCAATTCGTTGAAATGCCCGAAAAAGTGGACGGGATTGCGACTTTTTCATCCCTTGGGGGTTCAGGTAGGTGTCGTAAAAGACCTGGTTGAAATGCCCGAAAAAGTGGACGGGATTGCGACCGTCTTTCAAGGCCTTTTCCGGGGAGAAGAACTCCAGAGAGTTGAAATGCCCGAAAAAGTAGACGGGATTGCGACGATTTTTTGACTTGGAAGCGAACTTCTCCTCTCTTCTCAAGGTGTTGAAATGCCCGAAAAAGTGGACGGGATTGCGACTCAACAAAACAGCCGTCCGTAATGACAAGAACTACTGTTGAAATGCCCGAAAAAGTAGACGGGATTGCGACATTCCGCCTGCAATGATTGCATAGTTCAGCTTTTGCAGAAGCAGGTTGAAATGCCCGAAAAAGTGGATGGGATTGCGACCTTCAATTGTTAATGGCATATATACTGCTATTGTATCTTGCACAGTTGAAATGCCCGAAAAAGCGGACGGGATTAGTTTTTACTTTTTCCGGCGGGAAGCCCGTTACCGCAGTTTTCCGGACGAAAAAGCGGGCAGAACTGCATACAGACGCATTCGGCAGTTAAACAGAACACCCGGCCTTTTCCCGAAATCAAAAATAGAATAACATTAAAAATAGCTAACCTATCGCCGGGGCATTATGCTGAACGAAGCAGAGGTTTACAGCCTCCTTAAATCGCACGGGATTGACGTCCCCCGCTTCAGAGTTTTTAAAAGGGAAGAGGAATTAGACTGGGATCTGTTTCCCGCCGTTATAAAGATCCTATCACCCGCCCACAAGTCCGAAAGGGGAGGAGTCCTAGCCGTTAACGATAAGAAAGAACTCGACAGGGCTTTTGAAAGGCTTAAGGAAAGGTTTCCCGATCAGGAGGAGTTTATAGTAGAGGAGAAACTGGAAGGAATAGAGGCCTTCGTCGGGATAAAAAGGGATCCCTCCTTTTCCCACGTTATCGGAATCGGAACCGGGGGAATACTTGTTGAGCTTTTAAAGGACGTCGTTTTCATTCCCCTCTCCGCAAGCAGGGAAGAAACGCTCAACCAAATCAAGAAAACAGAACTTTACCGCCTCATAGAAGGATTCAGGAGCTATAAGGGAAACCTGGATCTCTTTCTGAACTTCATTGAAAAGTTAAAGGCGCTCCTCAAGGAAAGGCCGGAAATCTACGAGATGGACCTCAACCCCACCTTCATTTCCGAAAACAGGGTCGTTCCGGCGGACGGAAGGGCAGTTTTCAGGAAACCGGAGAAAAAGAGGCCTTTTGAACCGCTGCCCCGGGGGATATTCAGGCCAAAAAGTATTGCCGTAGTCGGAGCTTCAAACAACCCCGAAAAAGTCGGATACGCCCTCCTGAGAAACCTGGAACTCTTCAAAGGCAGTGTTTATCCGGTAAATCCCAAGTACAGTGAACTTTTCGGCAGAAAATGTTACCGGTCTGTCCTCGATATACCCGACCCCGTTGACTGCGCCCTCATAGCCGTTCCGTCAAAAGCAGTGCCGGATGTAGTGGAAGAGTGCGGCAGGAAGGGAGTAAAGCTTGCCGTTGTAATCTCCGCCGGTTTTTCAGAAGTCGGGAGCGAAGGAAAAAAGTTAGAAGAAGAGCTGAGGAGAAGGGCAGGGAAGTGGAAAGTCAGGGTGCTCGGGCCGAACACTCTCGGTTTTATAGTTCCGGGACTCAAGCTGAACGCCTCCTTTTCTCAGCTCATGCCCCCGCCGGGAAGGGTCTCCCTCCTATCGCAGAGCGGTGCCCTCATAACCGCCCTTATCGACAGGGCAGTTGAGGAAAGGAATGGTTTTTCCGAGATAGTAAGTCTCGGAAATCAGGCAGATATCGAGATAACCGAAACTTTCGAGCTTGCCGCACGGGATCCTGAAACCTCCGTAATTCTCTCTTACGTTGAGGGAGTAGAACTCGGAGAAAAACTCCTGGAGTTTTTAAACCTTAAACCGGCCGTTTTCCTGAAAGTAGGAAGAAGCGAAAGCGGCAGGGGAGCAGCCGCTTCCCACACGGGCTCCCTTGCCGGAGATTACAGGGTTTTCAGGGACTGCGTGGAGTGCAAGGGAGGAATTGTCGTTGAAACCGTAGAGGAAGCCTTCGACTGCACTCAATTCCTGCTGAGCTACGGCAGGGTCAGCGGGGAGAGTATTCTCATCGTAACAAACGCCGGAGGCCCGGGTGCCCTAGCATCTGACTACGCAGAGCTTCTCGGACTCAAAGTAGCCGAGCTCGGTAAAGCCGTAGAAGAGCTGTCCCGATTCCTTCCCGATAACTGGAGCAAGCGAAACCCCGTTGACCTTATAGGCGATGCGACATCCCACAGGTTCAGGAAAGCCTTTGAAATCCTTAAAGAGGTGGAAAGCTGGAACTTCGGCGTCGTAATAGTCACCCCCCAATCGATGACCGACGTGCCCCGGATAGCCCACGAGATAGCAAGGTTCCAAAAGCTATCCGAAAGGCCTGTCGTCGCCGTGCTGATGGGAGGTTATTCCGTAAAACACGGAGCCGAAATACTCAAGAGGGAAGGAATTCCCGTTTACCCTGAGCCTTTCAGGGCTATCAACGCAATCAGGAGGGGAGTATGGAACGTTCAGTCCTAATAGGAGGAGAGGCAGGGGAAGGCGTAAAGGAGGCGGCCAACCTCTTTGCGAAAGTGCTGGTAAATATCGGCTACTCCGTTTTCACCTACCACGACTACCCTTCCCTTATAAGGGGAGGCCACAACTTCTCCACGGTAAGGTTTTCAAACGAAGAAGTTTCCGCTCCCGTCAGGAAAGCCGACGTTATAGTGGCACTGGACGAAAGGAGCGTCAGAGAACACAGGGAAAATGCAACAGAAAACACAATCTGGATATTGGACGAAAGTGTAAAGGCCGAAGGGATAAAGCTACCTTTCAGAAAGCTTGCAAAGGGCGTAATGAGGAGCAGTGCAGTCCTCGGGGCACTTCTCAAGCTCTTCGGCATACCGGCGGAGGAAGGAATTGCCGTCGTATCGGAACTTAAGCACCCGGAAGAAAACAGGAAAATATTTGAAAAAGCCTACGAACTATCCACAGCGGCAGAAGAGCTAATAGAAGCAGAAGGCGTCAAGGGGGATTACATATCCGGCAGTGAAGCAACAGCCCTCGGAGCAGTTGACGGAGGGCTCAACATCTACATCGCATACCCTATGACCCCGGCATCGCCGGTTCTCCACTTCCTGGCCTCCCACAAGGAAGAACTCGGAGTGAAGGTAATCCAGCCGGAAAACGAAATAGGAGCCATAAACATGGTTCTTGGTGCAGCCTACGCCGGAGGAAGGGCAATGACGGGGACGTCGGGAGGGGGATTTGCCCTCATGACAGAAACCTTGAGCCTTGCAGGAATGAGCGAAACACCGGTTGTAATATACGAAGCCCAGAGGGGATCGCCGTCAACGGGCGTTCCGACCTACACCGAACAGTCGGACTTACTATTTGTGCTGTTCGCCGGACACGGGGATTTCCCGAGGATAGTCCTTGCCCCGTCAGATGCGGCCGAGTGCTACTACTGGACGAGGGAAGCGCTTAACCTTGCCTGGAAA
>Ga0256837_1002683_pt1 | contig 10783 bp, 11 predicted proteins | sample 4562384metaG_FD_185976 | JGI IMG/M metagenome (GOLD analysis project Ga0256837, IMG submission 185976) | Hydrothermal vent microbial communities from Guaymas Basin, Mexico - 4561-384 | ecosystem: Environmental > Aquatic > Marine > Hydrothermal vents | place: Mexico: Guaymas Basin | collected... | reverse complement strand
AAAAAGAGTGATGCAGTTATAAGTCTTGGAAAATTAACTATGAGTCATAAGATAGCAAAAGTTGTTTTGCTTGAGCAGATTTATAGAGGATTCTCTATATTGACAAACCATCCATATCATAAATAAAATATACACGAGGAAATTAAGTGCAAACAAGTGAATTAGAATATTTTAAAGAGATTTTAGAAAGTAGAAAAGAACAGATATTAAAAAATATTTCTGGTGTAAATACGGAATTAGAACAATTAAGTTCTTTAGAGTTAAATGATGAGGGTGATCATGCATCTGTAGACAATAGTTCTATGGTAGAATCTGCTATAGTTCAACAACAAGAACAAGAATTAAGTGAGATTAATGTAACATTAGGAAAAATATCTTCTGGTGATTATGGTATATGTGAAATGTGTGAAGATCCAATCGGTTTTCAAAGACTAAAAGTTAAACCACATGCTATTTATTGTATTGATTGTAGAGAGATAGTAGAAAAATCTAAATAGGGAGTTTTTATGTATATTAAAAGATACACAATTGCGTCATTTATACTAATCGTATTAGTTGGTTGGTATGTATACTCTTTTGTGACACAAGATAGTATTAGTATTGATCTTTTTGGTATTAATTTACCATCGCTTTCAATTGCTATGTGGGTTACAATTCCATTAGTATTGTTATATGTAGCAAGTGTAATTCATATGTCATTTTATTCACTTATTGGTAGCTTGAAGCTTCGCAAATATGAAAAAGATTATGAAAAAATAGTAGATGCTATTGTTGATGCATATCTTGGTAAAGAAAATCGTTCACACTCTTTTAAAACAGATCGTTATAAACTTCTAGGTGCATTAGTTGATCATGCAACAATCCTTCCAGATAGTGAGCTAGACGCAGATATTGAAAATGAAAAAATATCTGAAGTACTTCAACTAATAAACAAGATTAAAAATGGTGAGTCTGTAGAATTGAAAAAATACAATCTTCCATCATATAATCACTTAGCTATGCAAAATGCTAGAAATAAGTATAAAAATGGTGATTTATCAGCTGAAGATATATTGTCCAATATGAGTAAATATGATGATTCATTAGGTAAAGAAGTTTATGTAGACTTCGTGAAAGATGCACCACTTTACGCCATAGAAAAATACAAATCATCACTTACAAAAGAAGCGTTATTTATAATACTCTCACGCGTAAATGCTGATGAAAAAACTCTTGAGATTAGTAACGATTCACTTATATCATTATTTTCAGATTTAGATTTGAGTTCTGATGACTATATGAAAGTATCTCAAGCTTTATCTCGCGGTATGATACCTGAGCTTAGAATGAACCTATTTGAGACCTTAAGTGCCGCGGATGATACAATTATGGAAGCTTATTTATTTACTCTATTTGATTTAGAAATGATAGAACCTGCTAGGGAGATTTTAGAAAATTCTCAAAGCGATGAATATCCATACTTTAAAGCATATCTTTCTCTTAGAGAGTGCGGAAAGCACTTTGATATAAATCTTTTTGTCTAAGCTATCTTTTTCTAATCCCCTATATGTACTAGCCCCTCTTGCGGGGTTTACTGATCTCCCTTTTCGCTCTGTTGTTAAAAAATTTGGAGCAGATTTAACTGTATCTGAGATGTTAAGCTCAAATGCATTAGCACATGGCTCTACAAAAACACTACATATGTTAGAAAAATCTCCAAATGAAGATCCTTATTCTGTTCAGATATCAGCTAGTGAAGTGGATATGGCAAAACGAGCAGTAGAAGTTTTAAATGAACAAGGTGGTATAGATATTATAGATTTAAACTGTGGTTGTCCTGTTCCAAAGGTAGTAGGACATGGAAGTGGAAGTTCACTTTTAAAAAACTTACCACTTATGGGTTCTATTATTAAAACTATTAAAGATACTTCAAATAAAGAGTTGACATCTGTAAAGATAAGACTTGGTTTTGAAGAAAAAAATCATATAGATATTGCTAAGATTGTAGAAGATTCTGGTGCAGATTTTTTAGCTGTACATGGTCGTACTCGTGCTGGTAAATTTAAAGCACCTGTTGATTATGATGCAATCGCTGAGATAAAAAAGGCCGTAAATATTCCAGTTATAGCAAATGGAGACATAGACTCTTATGAAAAAGCACAATGGGTACTAGAGCATACTGGAGCTGATGGAGTAATGATAGGCAGGGGGGCTGTTGGAGCGCCTTGGATTTTCCATCAATTAAAAACTGGAACAAAAGAGATTGACAAAAATATTAAGCATGCTATAATCATGGAGCACTTTGACAAAATGATAGAGTTTTATGGACAACATGGCGTCGCTATGTTTAGAAAACATACACATACTTACTCTAAAGGTTATAGAGGTGCTTCAGCACTTAGAAATAGCGTGAATAGTATAAATGATATACAAGAGTATCGCGCTACTCTAGATGACTTTTTTACAAATAGCGAGCAAATAGGCTAATGTTAGAAATAAGCGATTCAATTAAAACACTTGATGAGTGTGATATTGGTGATAATTTACTTTATTATGATTACAATGTAAAACATCTATTATCTTTAATTAAAAAAGGTATAGATAGAGATGATCCTTTGTTTTTAAGTTCTTATCGCTCTTTTGAGGGTGAAGTTTTTGAAAACTATGTATATGAAAAATTACTCAGATATGCAGAAAAAAATGACAATATAGAACAGTTTGTCTTAAAAGGTTTTCATCAAAATAGATTTAAAGCATATGCAAATACTTTATCTATAAGTGAAAAACAACAAATAGTTTACAGAACAAAAAGTCGTGAGATATCTGAGTTTGATGCTATGCTTGTTACAAAAGACAAAGAGTTGTATTTTGTAGAGATGACACTTGTAAAAAATGTTTTAAAGCTTAGAAAAAGACTTAGAAAGAAAAAAGCTCTTTTAGAGATTATCTTTCCTGATTACACCATTAAGGCTCTAATTATTCTAAATGTGGGTGCCACTGGTGTTAAACAGTTTCCTGATTATTGTAAAGTTTGGTTTACAAATGAGTTTTCAGCTTCTGAAGTGCTTGATTATATAGTTGCAAAAGATAAACGAAAACTAAAACCAATTCAAAAAATAAAATCTAAAAAAATGATAGAGTCTCATACTCTTAAAAATTATCAATTTAGATATTACAATACAATGTCTTGGATAACTAAAACAATGCGCGCGCATAAAAAGCATATTATAGATATGAATTTTTTAATGTCTGAGAAGGTTCAACGCTATCAAAATTTGTATAATAAGTTCTATATAGGTTTTGTAGACGCAAAAGATGTCCGTGCTCAGTTATCTCTAGATGATAAGTGTGCAGATGAGCATAGAGTTGTTGTAGCCTTAGAGAAAAAGCATTCAGATGAGATAGTTGTAACTTATTATGTTCAATATACTCGTAAGAGTCTATTTTTATACTCTATAGAGGATAATAAGGTATCTAAAGAGAAAAAAGATCCTTATGGTATAACAGTTACAGAGGTTTACCATATAAATAAGATGATGGATGATTCTTACAGACTATCTTGCGCTAATATTAAGACAATTAAAAAACTTCTTAGTGAGAGATATAAAAGAGATGCCAACTAGTTGTCTTCATAAACTATAGCTGCAGCCCTTTCTTTGTATGCTTGAAGAGGTTCTTTCTCCTCTTTTTTTTGAGTAGATGTATCTTTATTGTGTAAAAAATCATCAAGCTCTTTATGTCTATCTTGAAGTATTGTTTCAAAGTCACTTTGAGTACTTGGTTTGTTGTCTGTGTATTTATCTAGCAATACATTTGAAGTTCCAACTAGTACTAGATAGCTTTGTTCAGCAAAATCAAGCATAACAACGCTATTTTTATCATCTATATTTTTTTGAAATCTTATGCTTACATCACCATTATTATTTGCTACTTCTTTAGTTGTAGCTGTGCTTTCTTGATTGTCTTTAAACAGCCAAGTAGATTTTTTAGCTTTTTTATCTTGTACAGGGCTTGGAGTAACTTTCTTTTTTATAAAAAATAGTATAACTACACCAACAATCATAATTAATATAACCATATAGTAACTACTAGATATATCATCATTTTTCTTTGTAGGCAGATTTGATAAAGAGTTTTGAGTTTGCTTATTTGAATATGATGACTTATTAGTTGATGAAGTTTTTGCCATAAATCTAAGTCTAAGACCATATGCATCAGATGTTTTAGATGCTTTTAGCACTACACCTTGAGGTACTGAAGCTACAATTTTTGTATATTTAGACATTGGTGTAATACTAAGAGTTTTTATATATTTTGAAGAAAGTTTTTTTAGTTTTGCTGATTCTATAGAGGCATCACCAAGTTTTATTGCAATCATTCCACTGCTAACACTCTGTTTAATAGTTCCAGTATATGGAGTGTCAAATGTTATCATAACATCAACTCTATCAGTCCTGTCATATATGTTATAGCTTAAAATTTTTGATGCGAAAAGTGATAGAGGTAGTAAAAAAAGTATTAAAAATTTAATCATGTTTTTTCTTTTGAAAGGTAATAAAGTACAGCAGATGAGTCTAAAATTTCATTTATACGAATAGCAAGGTTTTTTTCATAAACCATTACTTCACCTTTACCAAGAATACGACCATTAATATATGATTCAACACTCTCTCCAGCTGGTTTTTTAAGGTCAATTATAGAGCCTTTTTGAAGTTTTAGAAGTTCTGCTACACTAAGTTCAGTCTCACCTAAATCAGAAGTAAATTCAACTTCCATATCAAGTAAGCCCGCATAGTTCATCCATGATAATTCTTCATCTATATTGTAGTTTGAATCTTCTTTACCATAGTCATTTTTTTTAGCAGTACTCAATCTATTTCCTTGATAGCAATAATCATTTTATCGTCTTCTACTTTTACAAGTTTTGCTTCATCAAAGTCAAAGTCAAATGTATCTATCTTTTCAAAATGTGGTGTTTTTATAATAAATGGATTAGTTGATTCCTCAGAAATAACCTTAGCACTTCCAACAATCAAGTTTGCAGTTTCAAGCATCATATCCCTTAATGTTTCTTCATCACTTTCATCTTCTTCTAAAAAAAGAGTAGATATTCTCTGAGCAAAGTTAGGGCATGCACCTAAGTAAACCCTATGACTTTTTGCTTCTTCTTGCATCTCTATATCAATATAAGCAATAAATGTTCTATCTTTTGGAATCTCATCACTTATAGTATGTGGAACTCTTATTTGGTGTACACAAAAATTTTCGGTTGCTTGAATAATAGTGTTTAACATTAGATAACCCCTTAATTAAAACTATTATACTTTATTCAATCTCAAAGTAAAATTAAACTAAAGCAGATGTTGAGTATAATTCCAAAAAAGTAAGTATTGAATGATAGAATTATTATTTTTAGGTGTTAGTGTTGGTATTCTTTCTGGTTTCTTAGGAATTGGAGGGGGGACAATACTTATACCTCTTTTATTATTATTAGGTTTTGCAACTAAAGAAGCTATTGGTATATCTGTTGTTCAGATGGTTTTTTCATCTGTTTATGGAAGTTATCTTAACAATAAAAAAGGAACACTAGATGTCCCTTTAGTTTTAACCATTGGAGTAGGTGGCTTTTTTGGAGCACTTCTTTCTGGTTACGTGGCAGCACTGTTTTCTGCTAAAACTTTAGAAATAATTTTTTTAGCTTTTGTGATTTTTGCCATAGTTAGAATGTTATTTATAAAACTTCATGAGACTAAGGAAAAAGAACTAAATAAAATCTATCTTTTTCTTATAGGTGCGGTAGTTGGAGTAATGAGTATGACTATTGGTATTGGTGGAAGTATTATGCTTGTTCCAATCCTTGTAAGCTTTCTACATGTAGAGCTTAAAAAAGCTGTTTCAGCTGGTTTGTTTTTTGTAGTGTTTTCATCAGTATCTGGTTTAATATCTCACTTTTTAAATGGCCATGTTGATTTTAAAAGTGGAATAATTATAGGTTTAGCTTCTTTAGTTGGTGTTTATATAGGTATACATCTAAAAGATAAAGTAAGTAATGTGTTTCAAAAAAGAGTATTAGTTGGTTTTTACCTTCTAATCGTTATATATTTAATAAATAGGATTTTTATAAATGGCTTCTAAAAAAGATGTAATCAAGATAACTGGTGCAAGAGAAAACAACTTAAAAAACATAGATTTAACTATACCAAAAAATGAACTTGTCGTAATGACTGGTATTAGTGGCTCTGGTAAATCTACACTAGCATTTGATACTTTATATGCTGAGGGGCAACGCCGCTATATGGAATCTCTTAGTTCTTATGCTAGACAATTTCTTGATCGTGTTGGAAAGCCTGATGTGGACAAGATAGAAGGGCTTACTCCAGCTATTGCGATTGATCAAAAAACAACATCTAAAAATCCTCGCTCAACAGTTGGGACTATAACAGAGATATACGACTACTTTAGACTTCTTTATGCTCGTGTTGGTGTCCAGCATTGTCATAAATGTAAAAAAGTAATTTCTCAAATGTCTGCTTCAGATATCATTGGAGAAGTTGCAAAGCTTCCAGAGGGTGCAAAACTTGTACTCTTAGCTCCACTTGTTCGAGATAAAAAAGGCTCGTATGCTGATTTGGTTGAGTCTTTGCTTCATAAAGGTTATGTCCGTGCCATGATAGATGGTGTAATGGTTAGACTTGATGAAGAGATAGAACTAAGCAAAACTAAAAAACATACTATCAAAGTAGTAATAGATAGAGTTGTAGTAAAAGCTGATAATAAAGAAAGAATTGCAGCAGATGTTGAGAAGGCTTTAAAAGAATCTTATGGTGAATTGGAGATAGATATACTAAATCACAAAGAGCTTGGTTTAAAACAGTCTCAGATTCACTATAGTGAGCATAATGCTTGTTTTGATTGTAAGATAAGTTTTGATCCATTAGAGCCTTTGAGTTTTTCATTTAATTCTCCAAAAGGTGCATGTCAAGAGTGTGATGGTTTAGGGCTTCGTTATGCACTTGATCATGAAAAAATTATTGATAGAGATTTAACCATAGAAAAGGGTGCGGTTAAGATTGTTTATGGTTTTAACAAGGGGTATTATTTTACTTTTTTAAAGGGCTTTTGTAAGGCAAATGATATTGACATAACTATCCCTTATTCAGAGTTAGAAGAGCATAAGAAAAAAGCAATTTTACATGGCAATATTGAAGAGGTTGAGTTTCTTTGGAAAAACCATACAGTTAAAAGACTTTTTCCAGGAATTATCCGCATAGCATACGATATGTTCAAAGATGAAAAAGAGCTAGCAGACTATATGAGTGAAAAAGTTTGTAATATCTGTGATTCTCATAGACTTAAACTTGAATCATTGGCTGTTAGAGTTGGCGGTAAAGGGATAGCTGAACTTTTAGATATGCCAATAGAAAAAACTTATAAATGGTTTGCAGATACTAAAAACTTTGAGTATTTAGATGAGCAAGATACTCAAGTTGCACAGCCAATTTTAAATGAGATTAGAGAAAGACTATACTTTTTATATGATGTTGGTCTTGGTTATATAACTCTTGGGCGTGATGCTAGAAGTATCTCTGGTGGAGAGGCTCAAAGAATTAGAATTGCTTCACAAATCGGGTCTGGTTTAACTGGAGTTTTATATGTTTTAGATGAACCAAGTATTGGTCTTCATGAGCGTGATACTCAAAAGCTTATTCGTACATTAAGAAGCTTGCAAGAAAAAGGGAATAGTGTTATTGTTGTTGAACATGACAAAGAAACTATTGAAAATGCTGACTTTATTATAGACATAGGTGAGGGTGCTGGAAAATTTGGTGGAAATGTCGTTTTTAGTGGAACATTAGAGAAGCTTAAAAAAGCTAAGACACTCACGGCTGACTACCTTTATGGGCGCAAGAAGATAGAATACTTTCATAGACGAAAACAAGATAAATACATAGAGATAAAGAATGTTATACTTAATAATATCAATGGCTTATCAGCTAAAATTCCACTAAATAACTTTGTATGTATTACAGGAGTAAGTGGTAGTGGAAAATCTTCACTAATGCTTCAAACTTTACTGCCAGCTGCGAGAGAGATTTTGAACCATGCGCGAAAAGTAAATAAAGTTGCAGGAGTTGAGATAACAGGCTTGGAAAATGTAGATAAAGTAATCTACTTAGACCAAAGTCCAATAGGTCGTACACCTCGCTCAAACCCTGCAACATATACTGGGGTAATGGATGAGATTAGAAATTTATTTAGCCAAACAAAAGAATCACAAATTCGTGGTTATACAACTTCAAGATTTTCTTTCAATGTTAAAGGTGGAAGATGTGAGAAGTGTCAAGGTGAGGGTGAGATAAAAATTGAGATGCACTTTTTACCAGATATCTTAGTGAAGTGTGATACATGTAACGGTAAAAGATACAATCAACAAACTTTAGAAGTATTCTATAAAGGTAAAACTATTGCCGATGTTCTTGCTATGAGTGTTGATGAAGCTTATGAGTTTTTTGCTCCAATTCCAAAGATAAATCTAAAAATGAAAACACTTGTAGATGTTGGACTTGGCTACATTACTCTTGGGCAAAATGCAGTAACACTCTCAGGTGGTGAAGCACAAAGAATCAAACTAAGTAAAGAGTTAAGTCGTAAAGATACAGGAAAAACTCTTTATATTTTAGATGAGCCAACAACTGGACTTCACTTTGCAGATGTAGATAGACTTACAAAAGTTCTTCATCATTTTGTTGAACTTGGAAACTCTGTACTAATAATTGAACATAATTTAGATATGATTAAAAATGCAGATTGGATTGTAGATATGGGTCCAGAGGGTGGTTCTGGTGGTGGACTTATTATTGCAGAGGGTACCCCTGAAGATTTAGCAACTACTTATGAGACAACTGGTTCATATACTGGTGAATATTTGAAAAAAGAGTTAGCTTTACATAAGAAATAAAATATTTAGTATAATTCAAAAAATAAAACAATTTAAAAATAAAGGTAATTAAATGTCAACATATATTTTCGGTCATACTAGCCCAGATAGTGATTCTATTATTGGTGCTATCTCTTTATCATACTTAAAAAATAAACTTGGTGAGGATTGTGTACCAACTCGTCAGGGTGAGATCTCTGCTGAGACAGAGTTTATATTAAACAAATTTGGTGGAACTACTCCAGAGCTTAAAACAAGTGTAGCTGGTGAAAAAGTATACTTAATTGACTTTTCAGATAAAGCTCAAGCTCCAAAAGATATTATGGAAGCTACTATACTTGGTATAGTTGATCATCATAAACTTGGAGATATAACAACTGATACTCCGCTAGAGTGTTGGATAAGACCAATAGGATGCTCAAATACTGTTGTATATGAGATGTTTAAATCTCATAATGTAGAGATTCCTAAAGATATTGCTGGAATGATGATGATGGCAATTTTAAGCGATACTGTTATCTTTAAATCGCCTACATGTACAAAGGTTGATACAAAAGCTGTTAAAGAACTAGCAGCTATTGCTGGAGTAGAGGATTATAAAGCTTTAGCTATGGAGATGTTTATAGTTAAGTCTGCTACAGAGGGTGCATCTGCTCGTGAACTTAATACTAGAGACTATAAAGCTTTTGAGATGAATGGAAGTAAGGTTGGTGTAAATCAACTTGAGATGATTGATATTTCTGCTCTTGATGATAGAATAGATGAAATATATAAAGATATGGTAGCTATGAAAGAGGAGGAGGGTCTTCATACAATGTTAGTTCTTTTAACAGATATTATGAAAGAGGGATCTTTACTTCTTTGTGCGAGTGATGATGTCTCTAAAGTTGAAGCTGCATTTAATACTAAGTTGGAAAATAATCAAGTTTGGTTAGATGGTGTACTTAGTCGTAAAAAACAGGTAATACCTTTCTTACAACCACAATTTTAATGAGTTATATACTCATTAAAGTAAACCTCTTTTATCTCTCCATCTGAGAGATAATTATTCATAGTATCTATTAAATCTTCTTTCATATTTTCATTGTTTACATCAATATTATTATAGTGAGATAGGGTGTCAATTACTGCACTTCTAAGTACTACCCCTTTTTTAACTATCTCATTCTTTACACCTTTTGAAAATGGCCAAATAGATTTTTTTGTATCTTTAAATTCCATAGACATATTCATAACTAGCTTTTTATTTCCAACTATATTCATCTCGAAGTCACCTAGATTAGCCATATTTTCACCCTCGACTCTAACTTTGGTTGAGTAGCGTTTCTCTTTGGCAAATTTTAATTTTTCTTTTGAAGATGGAATCTCTAAGCGTTTTGAATCATCAGATTCATCATACTTTTTGATGTTGTTAAATTCAGATGTTGATATACCATAAGCAAGTAAAAGTAAAACAATAAGCGTTGCAACAATCTTTATTGCAATTTTTATAAACTCTTCCAGTTTTTCGCTACTGGGCATATAAATATCTTTTAATCTTTTTAGTTGGTGTCTTAACAAATGGCTCTATTTGTTCTATAAATTTTACCATTCTTGAAAAAGATGATATTTGAGAATTTACATCTTTACGCATCTCTTCTAAAAAATCTTCTATCTCTTTTCTGACTTGAGTATCTGGTTTTTTATGTGCGTTAAATTTTTTATCTATTATTGTATAATCTAAATGTATCCTAGCTACTAGCTTGCCATCTACTTGCATAACTAAAGAATCAACCACCTCTATTCTTTTGTTTATAGTTGATTCGATTTGTTCAGGGTATATATTTTCACCAGCTTGACCAATAATAACATTTTTGCTTCTACCGC
>Ga0256837_1002682_pt1 | contig 10784 bp, 13 predicted proteins | sample 4562384metaG_FD_185976 | JGI IMG/M metagenome (GOLD analysis project Ga0256837, IMG submission 185976) | Hydrothermal vent microbial communities from Guaymas Basin, Mexico - 4561-384 | ecosystem: Environmental > Aquatic > Marine > Hydrothermal vents | place: Mexico: Guaymas Basin | collected... | reverse complement strand
GCAATAATACTAAAAGCAATTGCTTCTGGCACAAGTGCAACTGCAACAACAATTCCACTTAATACATCATTTTTTACACTACTTGCTGAATAGTTTTGTAGTATTTTACTAAACATCAATTTCCTTTATTTTTAAAAATTATAAAATATTCCTAAAGAAATAAATTTATTTTTTGTTTTACTATCTGGTTCTGATGTTTTTGTTTGTTGATTATTTAAAGTAATAGTTTGAGTATCTGACTTATTTATTTTCCAATAATTGATTATATAGCTTAATTTAATTCCATAATTATGGCTAATATAATATTTAACAGGTATTTCTATTTTATAACCAGAAGTTTTACCTAAATTATATGTTATACCATTTCCTAAATCAGCATGCATTTTAGGATTAATTGCTTTTTGATAAGTAGTATAGATACCAATAGAATATTTGTTATGAAAAGTGTCTTCTAATTTAAATCCTATAAAGTAATATGGCCAATAATATTTTTCATTATAATCACCACTATAATCGCTTTTTCCTCTATCCCAATATCTATAACCTAATCCAGTAGATAAGTATAAATAGCCATAATTATCTTCGATTGTATCATAAAACAATTCACAATCTATAAATAAATTAGCATTTATTAATTTTACATTTTTTTCATTTAATTCTAATGAATCTCCTCCCCAAGTAGAACCTTTATAAGTAGTAGAACCTTTTAAATAGTCAATACTTAAACCTATCTTGCTTTTATTTATATTTATTGTGTATACTCCATTTATTCCGTATAAATCGTTATAATTAGATGATTCGCTATCTATTTCTTGGTTTTGATTATTATATTCTTTATAATCAAATTTATTACCAATTAAAGATAATTCTAATGATTGTTTTCCATAACTTAAATTAATAAGTATAGCTGCAAGTAGTATTTGTTTTAATTTCATTATTTTCTCCTAAATTCAAAATAAACTGGCTTTTTATTTTTTATATGAAAGTATATAAAAAATTTGTCTTTATTCTGATAAATTTTAAAAATTTGTAACTTTTTTGCTAATTTCAACAAATAATAGTTTTTAAAATCACTAAATACAGGTAAAAAAGTTTCATTTGGAGTTGATAATCTCATTAAACTATTTTCTTTTTTACTTATATAGTATGTTATATATGGATATGGAATATTATATAAACTATTTTTAGTTCTCATTTTGATAATACTAAAATTTTTATTTTTATTTATAATTTGAATTTTAGAGGAATTCATTATATCATAATATAGTAGTTTAGTTACTATTTCTTCTTGTTGTGATTTTTCAACTATTCTTTTTAAGGTTTGTTTTGATGTTTTGATAGTGCTAATAACTTGCGATATACTTAATATAATTATTGATAAGATAGTTATAGAAACTAATACCTCTATAAGAGTGAATGATTTTTTCATTTAATCTCCAATTTATATACAAGTAATGAATGATGTTTATTATAAATATCCATTTTAATCGTAGATTTTTGATAATTTGAAAAAAAACTATTTTTTGAATTAGTTATTTTATATTTAAAATTAGTTTTTTTTAAATGTTTAATTATAGAATCATTATCTATTTTAAAATCATCTAAATATTCATATAAGTTTGTTCTATTTTTTTTTGATTCATTTACAATAATAGATGCTTTTAGATAGAATGATTTATTTTTTTTGATAATTTCAGTTAATTGTTTAGTATTAGATATAGTGGATAAAATGGCAATAGAACTAATTAAAACTAAAATAGTAGCAATCAAAACTTCTATAAGAGTGAATGATTTTTTCATTTATAATAATTTCCATCAGATGGTAAAAATTTTTCATTTAAAAATAATTCTTTAGCATTTTCTAAACTATCTGTTTTAATGATTTTAAATGGAGTAAAAAGAAATACTCCTTCATTAGATTTTAATATATAACTATTTTGTATGTTATTATGTTTTATGTATTCAAAAATAATTTGTTTATTTTTATAATATGGTAATTTTATATTTTCTAATTCATTATTTACTATTTTGAATAAATGAGGATCTTTTATATGAAAATTATACTTTTTATTATGTATTAATTCTATATTATTTGAATCTTGAAATACTATAAATTTACAATTTTTAGGAAGAGTATTATATAATTGAGTTATTTTAATAAAAGGAAGATGTTGTTTTGAATAATTACTTAAAACGATAAAATATACAACTCCCATTAAAATAACAACTACAATTAATTCAATTAAGGTAAAAGAAAATTTTAGTTTTGGCATTGGCTTAGTCTAATATCTTTATTTTCTTTCTTACCTCCTTCTTTACCATCAGCACCTAATGAAATAATATCTATATCAGAATTATTATTTATATATATAAAATCATGCCCCCATGGATCTTTTGGTAATTTTTTTGAACTTAAAAATCCCCCTTCTGGATAATGTTTATATTTTGATGGGTTTGTATTTTTTATAAGAATTTGTAATCCTTCTTCTGTAGTTGGATAAGACCCTTCTTCTACTTTAAAACTATTCAAAGAATCTTTTAAAGATTTCATTTGAACACAAACTAATTTTTCTTTTGCTCTTTCTCCTTGTCCTATAATATTAGGAACTACTAACGAAGCTAAAAGACCTAAAATAACGATAACTACCATAATTTCTATTAGAGTAAAACCTTTTTTCATAAAAATCCTTTTAATATTTATATTTTATAACTTAATTGATTTATTTATCAAGGCAAAATTATAACATATTTTGATATAATTTTATCAAAAAAAGAGGCTATAATGAAAAAAGCAATAGCTTTAATGATAGTTATTAGTTTTATTACTATAATAATGGGCTTACTTGTTTCTATATATACTATTTATGATAAATTTTCTAATAGTACTTTTTCTAATACTATTTCAGAAGATTCTGTTTTAATAGAAGATGTAACAACTATTTTAAACAGGCTTACAAAACAAGTAACAGATGATGATGCAGTAAAGATTGTATGTAGAAATTATAAAAATATAATACTTAACGAGAATATAAAAGTAGATATAAATATTAAACCATTATTTGATAGATTAAATATAAATAAATTTAATGAAAAAAATAAAGGAATGGATTTATTCTTTGATAATGTTTTTGAAATTTATGGAATAGAAGATGGAGATTATTTTAAAAGTATTTTATTAGATACATTAGATTATGATGAAAAAGAAAGAGGATTTGATACAGAAATAAAATTATATAATCCATATTTTCAAGATGGAGCAATATATAATTATAAGCAATTTAAAATGATTTTAGATTGGTATTTCAAACATACAAAAGATAAAAAAATATTTTTAGTTCCTTGGAAAAAATTATTCTTTTTTAAAAATATTCATATTTATAGTTTTTTAGATTGTAATTTATTAAATAAAGAAATTGTGAAAATATTGGGAATAGAGACAGATAATATTAGTTGTGATAATATAAAATCAAATATAAATGAAATTTTTATTAAAAAACTTGCTATAATGCCATTTCAGAAAAAAAGTAATTTTTTGATTAGAGTTAATATTAAATATATATTAAAAGGCTCAAAAAGTGAAATTTCTTTTATATACAATATAAAGACAAAAAAGGTTTTAGATAGTGAAAAATATCCTATATACTAAATATTTTAATGAAGATATTAAAGAAGATGTTAATATTATTTTATCTCCACAGTTTTATTGGATAAAAGAGATAGATATTCCTATAAAATCATTAAAAAATGCTAAAAATATTGCTAAAAATTATTTTAAACTTAATGAAGAAGATTATTTTTTTACAGCAATACAAAATAAAGATATATTTTTTGCTATAGCTATTCCTAAAAATCTTGATTTAAAAATAAAAGACAAATATATAAAATCTATACATATCGCTCAAACAGAATTTTTTGAATTTGAATGTGTAAAAATAGATGATAAGCATTGCTTAAAAAAGATTGGTAACATTATATTTTGTTTTCCATTTATGGAAAATGAAAAAAATTGTATAGATGTAAATAAAATTATAAATAAAAAATTATCTAAATATAATTTTGATTTCAAAAATATTTTAAATTTAAATACATTAAATGTATCTTTTTTTATTGCTACTTTTATTTTAAGTTTATTGTTTTTAGTAATGACTTTTAAATATTCAAGTTTATTAGATTCTATTCAACAAGAGAAATATAATTTAGCAAAAAAATATAATCTTCCATCTACTATTTTTCAAATAGATTCTATTTTAGCAAATCTAAAAGCATTAGATAATAAACAAATACAAATAAGGAAAGATTTAGAATTTTTTTCGCATATTCCTTTAGAAAATAGAGATAGGATAGTTTTATTAGAAAAAAGAGGAGATAAATATATATTAAAAATCAAAACTAATAAAAATTTAGATAAAATTTTTTTAAAAAAATTCAAAATAATCCAATCTACTTTAAAGAATGGATTTTATAAGGTAGAGATTAAATGAATAAAAATATTTTTATTGTAGCAATAGTATCAGTAGTAGTATTATTAGTTTATAGTATTTATCTATATAATCAAACAAAATCTTCTTTTATAGAAGAGAAAGTAAAATATAAAGATTTTGCTACAAAAGTAGAAAAAATAAATGCTATAAAAAACTATTATGAATACAAGATATTACCTCTAAAAAAATATTGTAAAATAGTAGATGATAATGTTTATAAAGTAGAATGTAATAAATTAGATAAAAAAAAGTTTCAAAAGGTTCAGAACTTATTATTTAATCCACATATTAAAATACTAAAATATAAATTAGAATTAAAGAATGGTTTTGTTTTTATTAAAGGAGAATTAAGTAAATGATAAAAAAAATATTATTATTTATACTTGGATTATTTATAGGGATATTATTTTTTATGCCTAAAGATAATCTTTTTTTTACTGCTCAAAAATATTTAAAATCTTATAATGCTTTTATAAATTTTAAACATATTGATAATTCTTTGTTTTATTTAACATTATCTAATGTTGATATTTTTTATAAAGATATGAAAGCTATAAAAATTGATGAGGTTAAAATGACTCCTTTTATTTTATTTAATCAAGTAACATTTAAAAATTTAAAAATAGCAAATAATAATTTTAAGTTAATAAAGGCTAATTATAACATTTTACATCCTTTAAAAATAATTATTAAAGGATTTTCAAATTTAGGAAAGATAGATGGTTATTTAAATTTAGAATCTCATAAATTAAAAATTTATATTTTAGATTCTAAAAATAAAGAATTACAAAAGATGTTAAAAAAAGATAAAAAAGGTTATTTTTATGAACAAACTTTTTAATAGTATTTTTATTTTTGTTATAGCTTTTTTTAGTGCAGGTATTATATGGCTAATAGTGCTATTAACATTTTTAGAAAAAACACCAGTGTTATATACTCCGACAGCAAAGATATTTCATTTTTATTCTATAAATTTAACACATCTATTTTTTCCTTATGTGCATAAAAAAAAGAAAATAGAAAAGAAAATAGAAACTCTAAAAGGTGTAAAATTAAAAGCTATATATAATGATGGAAAAAATGGATTTGTAATATTAGAGGATAAAACAACTCATTTTGTGAATTTAGGAGAGTATTATAAAGGGTATCGTTTAAATAAAATTTTACAGACAAAAGTAATTCTTACAAAAAATAATAAAAATTATATTTTAGAATTATTTAATGCAAAAAAACCAGTAACTCATAAAAAGAAAAAAAAATATGATAATATTCAAGACCCAAATAAATATAAAAAACCAGTTTTGACTAAAATACCTAAAAGTCAATTTTTAGCTTATAGATTTAATTTATTTGTAGTTTGGAATAATATTGGTATTGTAAAAACAAAACAAGGTTATAAAATTACTTATATAAGAAAAGATTCTATTTTTGATAAAATGGGATTAAAAATAGGAGATATATTAGTCTCTATAAATGGAAGAAAATTAACAAATGATAAAGAAGCATGGCAACTATATAAACAATCTAAAAAATTTGATTATTTTCAAGTTGTCATAAAAAGAAACAATAAAAGGAAGGTATTGAATTATGAGATTAATTAAGTTATTGGTAGTAGTAGTTTTTGTATCATTATTACAAGCAAGTGATACGATTACTTTAAATTTCAAGGATTTAAAAATTCAGGATTTTATTAAAATGGTAGCTAAAATTACCAATAAAAATATTTTATTAAGCACGAATATAAGTGGTAAAGTTAATTTTATTGCAGTAAAACCTGTGAAAAAAGAAGAGTTATTTAATATTTTAGTAAATATTCTAAAATCAAAAGGATGGGCATTAGTTGAAACACCAGAAGGTTTTTTAAAATTAGTAAGAAGTAAAGATGCTATTAAAGAGATAGGGTTTAAAAAACAGCCAATAGGTAAAATGACAACACAAATAATATCTTTACAATATATAGAAGCACCAAAAGCATTAAAAGAGATAAATCCATTTTTAAGTAAATATGCTACTACAAATATTTTAGATAGTAAAAATATGTTAATAATTACAGATTATGAAAGTAATGTAAATATAGCAAAGCAGTTATTAAAAAAACTTGATCAACAAAATCAGATGAATACAAAATTTATAAAATTAAAAAATAATTCTGCAAAAAATGTATATGCTAAATTAAAAAATATAGCATCATCATTATTCAACCAAAAACTCATAAAATATAAAATTTTAATAGATGAAAATACAAATTCAATAATTATAATAGCACCTTCTGATGTGATTACTTTATTAGAAAAATATATTACAAAATTTGATGTTAAACCTTCTGTTGTTTCACAATCAACAAAGGTAATTCATATAAGTAATTCAGATGCTGAAAGTTTATCAAAAATTATTTCTGATATTATAAATAAAAAATATACTAAAGACAAACCATCGGTTACTTTTGATAAAGAAACTAATAATTTAATTATAATAGGTAATAAAAAGCAAAGAGATGTTATACTTTCAATAATTAAAGCTTTAGATATACCAAAAGAACAAGTATATATAAAAGTAAAAATATTAGAAATTAGTAATTCAAAAATGGCTAATATAGGAGCAAGGTTAGGATTATTAGGAGGTAGTGCAAGTGGTAGTGGTTTATATACTATGAGTATGAATTTAGGAGGGCCTGCAGTAGCTATAGATACGGGTAGTTTAGGAATTAGTACTCCTAGTATAACACAAGGAGTAGCATTAGGTGCTACAATAAATTTATTAGAAACGACTGGAGCTGCAAAAAAATTAAGTGCTCCATCTATTTTGTGTGTTAATAATACTGAATCAAATATTTATGTAGGAAGGACTGAATCTGTAATTACTCAAAGCACAGTAGGTGCGACTACTACTGACCTTACAAAAAACACTTATTCAAGACAAGATATAGGATTGACATTAAACATTAAACCAAGAATTGATAGTGATAAAAAAGTAGCTTTAGATGTAAAATATTTAGTAGAAGATGTATTACCAGGAAGTCAAGTAGGATTACCAACTACTTCAAAAAGAGAATTAAAAACTTCTACTATAGTTCAAAACGGTCAAAGTATAGTAATAGGTGGCTTAATCAGAAACAACAAATCTTTTACCATAAACAAAGTCCCATTTTTAGGAGATATACCAGTAATTGGGGCTTTATTTAGAGACAAAAGCACTAATATCAATAAAACTACATTAGTAATTATTTTAACACCTTATATTATTAAAGATTCGACACAATTTGAAAAGTTAAAAAAAGTTTTAGCTAAATTAACTATTTTACAATCATCATTTGTAAAAAAAATAAAAAAAGAAAAACTAAAAGAGGAATAGATGAATAAAATCAAAGATGTAGATTTAGAACCTTTATTTTTAGATACAAATATAGAAGATAATATTAAATTTTCTTTATTACCAGCAATATATGAAGATAAACATATTTTTGTTACAAAAGAAAGTGAGTTAATAGAAGCTTTAAATTTTTATAACAAACAAAATAATGAATTTGAACTTTATATTGTAGATGACAACTCTTTTAGCAGAATTTTAAATAAGTTTTTAGAGAAAAAAACAGCATCTGATTTACAAAATTCTCATATTGAAGACCAAGAAATAAATCAAGATATAAATTTAGATGATTTTATAAAAGATGGATTAGATATTTTAAATAGTGAAAATTCTGCACCTATTATTAAATTTGTAAATTCTATGTTTTATCAAGCTATCAACAAAAAAGCAAGTGATATTCATATTGAAACTCATGAAAAATATGGTTTAATTCGTTTTAGAATCGATGGTGTATTGATAAATCAAGCGACTATTGATAAAAATATAATAAATTTAATTATAAATAGAATAAAAGTTATTTCTAACCTTGATATATCTGAAAAAAGAATTGCTCAAGATGGTAGAACTCAAATTAAAATCAACAATCAAACTACTGATATGAGGGTATCATTATTACCTACATATTTTGGCGAAAAAGTAGTGATTAGGATTTTAATGGAAAGTAGTGAAATTCCTACATTAGAAGAGTTAGGTTTTAATAATGAAATAAAACAAGGTTTTGAAGAGTTATTGACTCATTCTTATGGTATGATATTAGTAACAGGTCCTACGGGAAGTGGGAAATCTACTACTTTACATGCTTTTTTACAAATTATATCTTCTCCAGAAAAAAACATTATCACAGTTGAGAATCCTGTAGAATATAAAGCAGATAATATAAATCAGATTCAAGTAAATGACAAGGTAGGTTTAACTTTTGCTACTGGTTTAAGAAGTATTTTAAGACAAGACCCAGATGTCATTATGGTCGGAGAAATTAGAGATAAAGAAACAGCACGAACTGCTATTCAAGCAGCCCTTACAGGGCATTTAATGTTATCTACCCTTCATACAAATAATGCAGTTGCTACAATTTCAAGATTGATAGATATAGGTGTAGAACCATTTTTATTAAGCTCATCTTTAATAGGAATTTTATCACAGCGATTAGTAAGGATTCTTTGTGATTGTAAAACTATAGATGAAGAAAATTCTAAAAAATTCAATAAAACTATATATAAAGAAAATGGTTGTGCTAAATGTAATTTTACAGGTTTTTTAGGTAGAAAAGCAGTAGGAGAATTATTTATTATAGATGATGAAGTGCGATATTTAATAGCAAAAAGGGCGACAGATGTTGAACTCAAAAAATATATGGCAAATAAATCAAAAACTATAAAAGATAATATTATAGAGTTATTAAATACAGGACAAACTTCTCTAAAAGAAGCTATAAGAGTAGGTTTAAAGGATTAATCTTTGATTTTTAAATATAAAGCATTTGATAAAAATGGTAAAAAAATAGTTTCTAAAATAGAAGCTTCTACCCTCGAAGAAGCAAAAGAAAAATTATCAGATTTAATAATTATAGACATTAAACAAGCTTTTTCTTTAAATTTTAATTTTACATTTTCAAAAAAAGTCCCTTCAAGCCAACTTTCTCGTCTTTTTTCTACAATAGGACTTTATCTAAAATCATCTATCAATATATTAGATGCTATTAGGCTTACTTTATCAGCACAAGAAGACAAAAGAATTATTAAGTTTTTAGATTATTTACAAAGAGAGATAAGTGAAGGAAAATCTTTTTCTATGATATTAAAATCTCAAAATATTATCTATTTACCTCCTTTTGCTTTAAGTGCTATTATAGTAGGAGAAGAAAGTGGAAAATTAGATATTGTTTTATTAGAAATAGCAGAATATCTAAAAAATCAAGATAAAATAGAGAGTAAATCTACACAAGCTTTAATGTATCCTATGTTTATCATTATAATATCTATTTTTATGATAGGTTTTATGTTAAATAGTGTAGTCCCAAAAATAGTGAAAGTTTTTCAAAATCTAAATCAAGATTTACCTCCTATTACTAAATTTGTTATTTCCGCAGGAAATTTTGTTCAAAATAATTGGGAAATTTTATTTATTTTATTTATTTTTATAATTTTATTATTTAGTATGAGTTATAAAAAAATAAGTAAATTTAAATATTTTGTTGATTTATTTCTTTTAAAAATTCCTATTATTAAAAAAATTATAATTTCTAAAGAATTAGGAAGATTTAGTTATTTTATTTTTATTCTTACTAATTCAGGAGTAACTTTTTTGAATGCTATAAATTTATCGGTAAATTCTATTCAAAATGAGGTATTAAAAAAAATATTTAAAAAAGCACTTAATGAAGTATTAGAAGGTAAAAAACTTTCCGTTTCTTTAAATAAAGTAGGATTTAATTATGATAAATCATTTATACAAGCTTTATCATTAGCAGAAGAGACAAGTGAAGTAGTAACTATTATGAAAAATGTTAGTGAAATATATTTAGAAGAAAATGAAATGAGAACAAATCTTTTTTTATCTTTATTAGAACCATTGTTAATTGTCGTAGTAGGAGGAATTATAGGTTTTATAGTAACTGCTTTATTGTTACCAATTTTTTCAATGAATATGATTAAATAGTATAAATTTTTTAAATTTTTTAAATTTTTATATGAATTAAGTTAAAAATATGTTATAATGTCTTTAAATAAAGTTTGCACCTACCCTATATGGTAGGCAAGAGATATAAAAAGTATATTTTTTGCCTACCATAAGGGTAGGAGATGTTTATACATCAAGTTTGCAAACTTGAATTAAAATTCTAAACGAAGGAGACTATATGTCAAAAAAATGGATTAGTGTTGCAGCAGCAGCTGTAATCACAGCAGGATTAGTAGGTTGTGGAGGTAGTGGTAGTGG
>Ga0256837_1002681_pt1 | contig 10786 bp, 7 predicted proteins | sample 4562384metaG_FD_185976 | JGI IMG/M metagenome (GOLD analysis project Ga0256837, IMG submission 185976) | Hydrothermal vent microbial communities from Guaymas Basin, Mexico - 4561-384 | ecosystem: Environmental > Aquatic > Marine > Hydrothermal vents | place: Mexico: Guaymas Basin | collected... | reverse complement strand
TTTTAATAGCGTAAAATTCATATCTACTCATTTGTTTATTAATTTATTTTTAAACTCCTCGATACAGAGAGTTTTACAAGAAATTTATTATACTTTATTTATTGTAATTTATTTATAAAAACAAGTTGAAAATTATTTTTTAGCTTATTTCTCCTCTTTATCCGCTTCTTTCATCACAAGAGCACGATAATTCTCATCTTTTGCAACAAGTCCTGCCTCATATAAAAACTGACTTGGCAAAAAGTTCTGTTTTTTCATCTTGTCATATTTTGCAAAACTGAGATAGAGAATATCTTTTGCACGCGTCACAGCTACATAAAAAAGACGCCGCTCTTCATCCAGACTCCCACCCCGCTGCATCAGTTTTCTATTTGGAAAACGTCCATCCATTAGATCAACAACATAGACCTCTTTATATTCCAAACCCTTACTTGCATGAACACTCAAAAGGTTTACACCTTCTCCTTGCGTAAGATCAGAAGATCCAAGTATCATCGCATTTAAAAAACGTTCATGCTCGTTATAAGGATTTGCCAATTCTTGAAGCAGAAGCATCTTACGTGAGATACGAACCTGAGATTCCTCTTTTTGCTTCTCATCAATAGAGCCATCTTTAAGTGTTGCGCGTTTAGTTGAGAGATAATCAGATATATATTTAAAGAGCTCAGAAGTTGCAATTTTTCTTACAATAGTTTTAGGCTGTTTAATCCCTTTTAAATCGCGAAAGAGCAGATAAAAATTATGCAGGAAAGTTGCCGATTCTTTTGTTAATTTAGGGTGTTTAAGTATAGGATTTTTCATAAACTTTGCTTCAAAACCAAGTTTTGCATACTTCCCTACAGCACCAAGTTCCAAAAAATCATCAAAGAGACCAAGCTGGTGATTAAGCTTGCGTTTTTCAAAAGGATTTTTCAGTGACTCATCAGGCGCATAAAGACCATAAAATATACTCCCCTGCCCAAGAGCTTTGAGTGCGATATAAAGCTCTTTTGCCATAGCAGATCCAATGCCTCGTGCAAACTCAAAAAGGTGAATAAAAGCCATCATATCCGACTCATTGATAAGAAGTGTATAGAGATCCAAAACAGCTTTTACCTCACGTGAGTCAAAAAAGCTTGTTCCACCCTTGCGTTTACAGTTTATATTAAGCTCACGCAGCCCTACTTCTATACCGTCCGCAGAGGAGTTGTTGCGAAAGATAACGGCTATCTCTTCACGCGCAGTAGTACTTTGACTTATCTTGTCTGCCACACCATGATATTGATCAAACAGTTCATCAAAAGCAAGCAGTTTTGGTGGCTCTGTAATATCGGTTCGTGTTACTTCAAGTTTTTTCGGATAGATTCTCTCATTTATCTCTATAACTTTGTTCGCCAGAGATAAAATAGGCTTGCTTGAGCGGTAATTTTTTGTCAGCGTATGGACAACGGCATCAGGATATTTTTTCGTAAAAGAACCTATAATAGTAATATCTGCACCATTAAATGCATAGATACTTTGATCATAATCGCCCACACAAAAGAGTGAAGGTGGATTCATAACATCTATAAGAGTACCCTGCAAAGCATTGGTATCTTGATACTCATCAACAAGTACCTCTTTATAACCCAGTTCTGTATCTTTTGCCATTGCACGAAACTCCAAAAGCAGATCATTAAAGTTTAAAAATCCATACTCTTTTTTTAAAGCCTCAAACTCATCAACAACATCTGCATAGATTAGTGCAAAAAGCTCATGTTCAGGGTAGTTTTGTAGAAGCCATGATTCAAAATTATTTTCAAGTTCTGTATTTTGGTAGTAAGAGTAAAGATCATAAAGATGATTCCCTCCATAAGGCTGCACATCCGCATCAATATGCATAAAAGAACGCTTCTCAAAAACAGATCGAAAAAGCGTTTTGAGTTCACGTTGCTGTTTCAACACTACACGTTTATCACGCTTTTTAAGCCATCGGTAACTCACCGCATGAAAAGTTCCTGCATCTATCTTTTTGGCAACATCAGCGCCAAAATACTCTGCAACACGAGCAACCATCTCCGCTGCTGCTTTATTGGTAAAAGTAAGCAGTAAAATCTCTTGAGGAGAAACTCCTGAGGCAAGTAAATAGGCAATACGCCCTACAATAGTAGAGGTCTTCCCTGTCCCTGCAGAAGCAATGATAAGATTTTGATTAGCAGTGGAAGTCGCAGCTTTATACTGCTCTTCATTTAAACGGGTTAAAGGCATGGCGGAATTATAGCGAGGAACTTTTAAAGTGTTCTAAGTGCCAGACCATAATTGTAACAAATGAATAAAAATAATTATTACTTTATAAAAAAAAGAATTATTATTTATAAATAATGGTAGAATTTCAAATATAAAATTTTAAGGAAAATTAGAGGATGCAAAACAATAATCACTTATTGCAAATCGTAACAAATGAAACACAAAGTGCAGTTACAAAAATGGGTATTGTAACGCCAAGTATCTACTCTTCTATATTTTCAAAATATGCTAATGAGCATCACCTTAATCTTGAAAATGAAAATAAAATTGCCCATAAAATTCTCGAAGAAGAGTGTGCTTTTTTAACAGATCTCCAATCACAAACCAGCCAAAATGCCAATAAACTGACAGAAACTACAAATAAAGCACTCAATGCAATGCGTGATAAGAATGAAGACCTCCTTCAAGATGTACTTAAAGAGACAGAATCTTTGCGTCTTGAAGTCGAAAAACTCAAAGAGTCTGTATATAAAGATGAACTTACACATATCTACAATAGAAAATGGCTGCATGACAATTATATAGATGAAGATCAAAAATTTATAAAAGGTGGGACACTTGCTATCATTGATCTAAATTATTTCAAAATAATTAATGATACACATGGCCATATTATAGGAGATAAAGTACTCATTTTTATAGCAGCACAGCTTAAGTCTGTTGAACAAAATGTAATTCGCTATGGTGGAGATGAATTTATAGTTATTTTTCCGGAAAATACACCTGAAGCTGTTGCATTAAAACGTCTTAACAAAGCAAGAGAACATATCTTAACAAAAAAACTCAAAGCACATGATACAAAATTTACGCTCAGCTTCTCTTTTGGTGTTACCAGTTTCAAAGCAAAGGATGAATTAGCAAAAGTCATTGAAAATGCCGACAAACATATGTATAATGATAAACTTCAGATAAAAAAGAGAGTTACAGGCATCTAAGCAAACCCTCACCTACTTTTAGATATAATCGCGCAATTTTAAATCATAGATTTCAAGGCGATTATATGTCAGATAACAAATACAATCCACAAGCAACAGAGAACAAATACTACAAAATTTGCGAAGATAGAAAATACTTCGAAGTAGATGGCAATAAAGCCATCCAACAAGAGGGAAAAAACTTTGCAATAATGATGCCACCGCCAAATGTAACAGGGCGCCTGCACATCGGACATGCACTCACTTTTACACTCCAAGATATCATTACACGTTACAAACGTATGGATGGATATAAAACACTCTGGCAACCAGGCACCGATCACGCTGGAATTGCAACACAAAATGTTGTTGAAAAACAGCTCCTTGCAGAGGGAAAAACAAAAGAGGAGATCGGACGCGAAGCCTTTTTGGAGCGTGCCTGGAAATGGAAAGCAGAATCTGCCGGAATTATGACAGAACAGCTCCGTAAAATGGGAGTAAGCCCTGCATGGGAGCGTGAGCGTTTTACTATGGATGAAGGTCTGCAAAAGTCTGTACGTGAAGCATTTGTTCATCTCTATAATGAAGGTTTAATCGTTCGTGGAAACTATATGGTTAACTGGTGTACACATGATGGAGCACTTTCAGACATTGAAGTTGAACACGAAGAAGAAGATGGTAAATTTTACCACATCAAGTACCCTTTTGCTGATGGCAGCGGCTTTGTTGAAGTGGCTACCACTCGTCCGGAGACTTACTTTGGTGATACAGCCGTTATGGTTCACCCTGATGATGAACGTTACAAAGATCTTATAGGCAAAGAGATTCAACTCCCGCTTCTTGATAGAAAAGTAAAAATCATCGCTGATACGCATGTTGATATGGAGTTTGGTACAGGTGTGGTAAAAGTAACGCCTGCACACGATCAAAATGACTATGAAGTTGGAAAACGTCATGATCTTGAGTTTATTACTGTTTTTGATGAAAAAGGTATTTTAAATGATTATGCAGGTGAGTTTAAAGGCTTAGAGCGTCTTGCAGCACGTGACATCATTGTAAAACGTCTTGATGAAGAGGGCTTCATCGTAAAAATCGAAGATCACAAACATCAGGTCGGTCACTGTTACCGCTGTAAAAATGTGGTTGAACCATACATCTCAAAACAGTGGTTTGTTCGCAAAGAGGTCGCTGATAAATCAATAGAGAAGACAAATGCAGGTGAAGCACAATTCTTCCCACCACACTGGATCAACTCCTACAACTCATGGATGGGTGAGCTGCGTGACTGGTGTATTTCACGTCAGCTTTGGTGGGGACATCAGATCCCTGTATTTTACTGTGATGATTGTGGGCATGAGTTTGCTTCTACAGAAGAACACCCTGATGCATGTCCAAAATGTGCTTCTAAAAACTTCCATCAGGATCCTGATGTTTTAGATACATGGTTCTCTTCAGCACTCTGGCCGTTTTCAACACTTGGCTGGGGAAATGGTGATGTAGAGATGGACAAACTTTTCAAATCTGAAGATATGAAAGAGTTCTATCCAAATGCCCTGCTTATTACCGGTTTTGATATTCTCTTTTTCTGGGTAGCTAGAATGATGATGATGGGGGAACACTTTATTGGTGAGCTACCATTTAAAGATATCTATTTGCATGCTCTTGTTCGTGATGAACATGGTCAAAAAATGTCTAAATCAAAAGGCAATGTTATTGATCCGCTTGATATGGTAAACAAATACTCAGCAGATATTCTTCGCTTTACACTTGCAATTTCAGCAGCACAGGGACGTGATATTAGAATGAGTGAAGAGAAACTTGAACTCAACCGTAACTTTACAAACAAACTCTACAATGCTGCAAAATATCTGCAAATGAATGTAGATACCTTCCCTGATCTCTCTGGTTTTTGTGTAGAGAGTGATCTTGGTCGCTATATGATGAGCCGATTAAACTTTGCAACAAAAGAAGTTCGTGACTATCTTGATGAGTATAAGTTTAATGATGCAGCCCTTACAATGTACCGCTTCTTATGGAATGAGTTTTGTGACTGGGGAATTGAGCTAAGTAAAGCTGACAAAGGTGCCATTGTAGAACTTGGTGCAATCTTTAAAGAGGCAATGAAGCTCTTACACCCTTTTATGCCGTTTATAACAGAGCATCTCTACCATCAACTCAGTGGAACAACACTTGAAGATGGGGAATCTATTATGATTAAAAAATTCCCACATAAGATCAAACAACGCAAAGAGGAAGCTAAATTTGAGATCATTATGGATGCTATTGTCTCTATTCGCCGTGCAAAAGTGCTTGTTGATATGGCAAATCAAAAGATTGAAAAAGCCTATGTAAAAATTGACGGTATCAGTGACAAAGACAAAGCAATGATGACGCCATTTATCGCTAAACTTGCAAAAGTTGAAAATTTAGAGTTCACAGAGAGTAAAATTGAAAATGCAGTCAGTGATATTGCAGACAAATGTGAAACATTTATCCCTACAGACTCTATCGATCTTACACCGATCATAAACAAACTCACAAAACAGGATGAGAAGTTACAAAAAGAGATAGGCAAACTCAATGGTATGCTTAACAATGAACGTTTCGTTGCCAATGCACCTGCTGATGTACTGGAGAAAAACCGTACTGCCCTTGCAGAAGCTGAGGCAAAAAGAGCAAAAGTACAAGAGCAACTCAGCTCACTAAAGGCATAATTTGTTCGATATCAGAAAATATACATCTCCAAATATAAAAAATGACATTCTTTCTGGTCTCGTTGTTGCCGTTGCACTTGTTCCTGAAGCCATAGCTTTTAGTTTTATTGCAGAGGTGAGTCCTATTGTCGGGCTTTATACTGCATTTATTTTAGGACTTATCACTGCACTTATTGGTGGAAAGCCGGGAATGATTAGTGGTGCAACAGGAAGTGTTGCTGTTGTTATTATCGGTCTGGTTATTGAAGCAAACAATCTGCTCAAATCACAGGGACTTATGGGTGATGAACTCTATATCCATATGCTTAACTATATTCTTCTTGCGACCATTATAGCCGGAGCTATTCAGGTGCTTTTTGGTGTTTTAAAACTTGGCAAGTTTATACGTCTTGTTCCCCAACCTGCGCTGTATGGTTTTGTAAACGGTTTGGCTATTGTCATTGCTATGGCTCAATTTAAATTCTTTGAAGGTCAAAACTGGATTATGTATGCCATCGTAGCAATTACGATGTTTATTATGTATATATTGCCAAAATTTACAAAAGCTGTACCCTCTGGTCTTGTTGCTATAGTCCTGATCTCTTTGATTGTCTATTTTGGAGGTATTCAAACTTTGACAGTTGGCGATCTTGCCGATCTTACAGAGTTTAAAGGACAACTTCCACACCTTATTATTCCTGATACACTCTTTAGTCTTGATGCTATCATTATGGTTATGCCATATGCTGTTATTATGGCTCTTGTAGGACTCATTGAGTCACTCCTTACCCTTGCTGTTCTTGATGAGATGAGTGGTACTCGCGGAAGCGGTAATCAGGAGTGTATTGCTCTTGGATGTGGAAATATTGCCAGTGGATTTTTTGGTGGTATGGCAGGGTGTGCGATGATTGGTCAATCTATCATCAACTACACATCCGGTGGTCTGGGACGGCTTTCATCCTTTACAGCTGCTGTTGGTCTGCTTATACTTGTAGTCTCACTTACAGATGTACTCAATGCTATTCCTGTTGGGGTACTTGTTGGTATTATGTTTATGGTGAGTATCGGAACATTTGAGTGGTCAAGTTTTTCACACCTCAAACATATGCCAAAAACCGATGTTTTTGTTATGGTAACTGTAACTATTATCACAATTGTTGCAGATTTAGCAGTTGCAGTCATTGCCGGTGTTATTATCTCTGCACTTGTTTTTGCATGGAAACATGCCCGTATCTGGTCAAAAACATATATAGAAGAAGATGGTACAAAAGTTTATAAACTCGAAGGTCCACTTTTCTTTGGAAGTGCAACAACTTTCTCAGATAATTTTGATATTCAAAACGATCCTGCAAAGGTCGTTATCGACTTTAAAGATGCAAGAGTTTTAGACTTCTCCGGAGTTGAAGCAATTGATGCTCTTGTCAAAAAATATGAGGATGCCGGTAAAACAATTCTACTTCGCCACTTAAGTGAAGATTGTAAAAAGATTATGAAAAAAGCTGGTCCGCACTGTACCTATGAAGAAGACGATCCGACTTATAAAGTAGCTTTTGATTATTAGACTTCTTGCATAATTCAAATATTGATATAAAAAGGTATAAATTATTTATACCTTTTTTTACAAACTATCTACATAAATAAAAGTTTCTGGTTGAATATCTCTATATTTTGGAATTTCTTGTCCAATATTTGCATTAATATATGTAGGATCTGCCAGCACATATTTTCGTCTGTTTATAAAAACACTATCACCCTGCATCGGTATATATAATGCTGTACTGATATGATCACTATATTTTACTCCAACTACACGTATTCCAAAAATATGTTTTACCAAATAGGCAAATAAGACAGCTCTATCTTCACAATCAGAAGCATTATAGATCAGTGTTTCTTCTGCAAACATCACTTTTTCTTTTCCAAACTGCTCTTGATCTCGTTTATAGACAAATGCTTTTTGTACAAAATGCAATACAAAATTAAGGGCATCACTCATTTTTTTCCCATCAATATAATTTTTAATCTCCTTGAGTATCTTTTTGTAGATCAGCGATTCTATAGGTACATTAAAATAAATTGCATAATCTACCTGTGGATACGTTTTCATAAAAGATATTATCTCTTTATTATATTGAAAAGTGATCTCATATTTTTGAGCATGTTCTTTAAAAGAAACTTGTTTTGATGCTATATCTTCAGCAAAAAGAGGCAATTTTTTCAAGGCAAAGTCAAAAGATTTTTTCGCATCAGGATATGCATGTGTATAGGTGTAAATTTTTTGTATCTCTTTTTTGTTAAAGTTTGAAAGAATATAGTAATATTGACCATGAAATGCGTAGCGTGGAGTACTGTAAACTCTACTTTTAGAATAAAAAAGCAGATAAGTATTTTTACTCTCATTCAGTGCAAGTTTTACATTATAAGATAGCTTGTTAAACAAAAACCATACATATATATTTGCTTCATTTCTGTCATGGTATATTTGTTGTGAGAGTTTATTGATCAAAAGATACAAAGCCCAATCATTAAGTTGTAACGCTTTTTTATAGGAACGTATCTCATCAAGTAAAATAGTATAATTGCTTGAAGCAAGAATTGAAAAAAAATTTGCTACACCCGATTGATTTGCAGGATAAAACTTGGCATTCATTATTGTTTTGTCAAGTGTAAACCCTAATTCTGTACCAAAAAAATCAAAGACAATATCTTTTTTACTTGCCTTGATAACCGGCTTTGGTTTTATTGAAGGCTCATTTTGATCCAAAAGCGGTATCTTTACAATAGGACCAATATGCAAAGTTTTCTTCTCTCTCAAAGGTGCAATAACTTTTGGTTTTGCCTTTTTATACAAAGAAGGCGTAATATAAGCCTGATACTCCTGCCACTGTTCTTTTAAATATTTACTAAATTCATTATCTTTTTGATCTTTATATTCATGAAAAGTCTTATTTTGTATTTTCTTGAAATTTTCAAAACTTCCTGCAAAGAGCTGAAAAGTAAAAAATAAAAGTAAAAAACTAAAAAGGCCAAACTGATTGAATGATTTTTGTTCCCCATCCCTGTTGTGTTGCACGATCTACATCTCCTTGTGTTTTATAAAGTATTTTAGCATCACTTATCTGCGTTGAATTGATTTTATTATACTGATCAATATCATATGGACGAATAACACCGCTAATCTGAATTAATTGTTTTTGATCATCCACTAAGATTTCTCTTCTACCCGAAATAAAATAATTACCGTTTCTCATTACTTTTACAATTCTAGCTGAAATTGTCGTACTAAACTTTGCATCTTTTGTTGATGCACCTTTGCCTTTATATGTATTATTTGAACTACTGCTAAAGCCTATATCAGAAAAACCATTGATCCCATTGATCCCATTTTTAACAGCACCATTAGTTTCCCCTTTTGTCGAAGCAAAAATACCGGCTCCCAAATTAGACGTATCATTTTCACTCAATTGCTTCGTTCCACTACTAGAACTTTGAGCCGTCTCAGAGATCACAACAGTTACTATATCATTGACGTGCATTGCTTTATGATCTGAAAAAAGCGGATTATCTCCCTTTCCAAAGAGACTTCCTGTAGATCCAAAGTTCTGCTGTTCCTCTTTTGCCGGCATCTGCTCAACATAGGCAGGTGGTTCAAAATTTATTTCAGGATCACTTAATTTTGCTGCACATCCTGAAAATAAATATATCACTAAAATAGTTGTTGTCATAATTAATAAATTATTTTTCATTAAATCTCTTTGGTAGTTATATTTGTGTATAATTCTAGCAATTTCAGTTCCATAAATAAGGATATATTCAATGAATTTACGTAATCAAATCAACAATGATGTAAAAGAGGCTATGAAAGCCAAAGATACAAAAAAAAGAGATGCACTTCGTCTTCTCACTTCCGCTTTTAAACAGATAGAAGTAGATGAGAGAAAAGAGCTTACAGATGAAGATGTTATTAAAATCATCCAGACACAGATCAAACGCAGAAATGATGCCGCAACACAATACAAAGATGCAGGACGTGAAGATCTTATGGAGATAGAACTCTTAGAGATAGCATACTATGAACCCTATCTACCTGCACAGCTGAGTGATGAAGAACTTTGTAAAGCCGTAACAGAAGTTATAGAACAAACAGGTGCTACTACGATGAAAGATATGGGTAAAGTTATGGGTGCTGCAAACAAAGCACTTGCCGGTCAAGCGGATGGCAAACGTATCAGCGAATGTGTAAAAAAATCTCTCTCTTAAAACCTACCAATCATCCAAGACGAAGCCTTTTGGCTCGTCTTCTTCAACTTTTTTCACCTCAACATTTTCATTTATCTCAGGCTCTGCTACTGTTTTAATTTTAGCTTTTGTCATCTGCTCTTCAAATTGTAACTCTAAACCTTTACTTGTCATAATAAAACCATTTACATGGAGTTTTCCATCATGAATCTGTTTATGATGTTCTTTACAAAGCGGTACAAGGTTGTGTTTGTTATCTTTATGAAAGTGCCCTATAAAACCGGCTTTATCTGCTAAAGACTGGTGGGAGATATGGTGCACATCCTCTGCAACAGCTCCACAGATAATACACTTGGTAACATAAAGCTCTTTGTTATATTTTGATTTTTTCTTCTTTACCAAAAGTTCAAGTTCATCAAAATCATTCGCTAAACGCTTGCGGATCTTATTTGCTGTTTCTAAAAACTCACTGTCCATATGCAGTGATTTTGCAAACTCAAGCCCATAGATACTACTTCCACTTCCAGCTTGCAGTACTCTGTTAAAGATCAGCTTGTCACTCTCTTCATCATACTCTACACTCAAATGCAAATCCACAACATTATCAAGTTGTGTAATTTCAGGCATTGTTGAGAGTTGATGCAGGTGCGTGGCAAATAAGAAAAGACAGCGTAC
>Ga0256837_1002679_pt1 | contig 10795 bp, 10 predicted proteins | sample 4562384metaG_FD_185976 | JGI IMG/M metagenome (GOLD analysis project Ga0256837, IMG submission 185976) | Hydrothermal vent microbial communities from Guaymas Basin, Mexico - 4561-384 | ecosystem: Environmental > Aquatic > Marine > Hydrothermal vents | place: Mexico: Guaymas Basin | collected... | reverse complement strand
TAGCTTTTCTAAGTTCGCCAAATCGCTTAATAACATCATGAACTATCTCATCTTTATCTGCTGTAAAGACTTCAAACTGCATATACGATCCAGCTTCATCCTCTTCATAAGTTTGAAGTTTAGTAATCTCTTGCTTATCTTCTTCATCTAGATTGTCAAAAACTTCAGAAGCAATATTTTCATCATGTTCTTCAAGATCTTGCATAAAATCAGCTTGATCATCTGACTCTAGTTCCGTTACGGCGTGAGAAAGTTCATCTACACTTAGGTTTTCTACAACATCATCAAAGTATCTATCAGGAAGTGCTAAAGTTACATCACCAAGTATATCTTTTGGTACAAGTTTAAGAGCATCAGCAAACTCGCTATCATCTAGCTGTTTAAGTAGTTTTGCTATATCTGAGTGATGTATTTCACTTAGCTCATGAGAATCTAAGTACTCTTGTAATTTGTTCATGTTTTCTTTATTTTTTTATCATTATATCTAATTTAATATTATCTAGTAGAGCTTAAAATATGTAACTCAAAATTTTCTTTATGCTGTTTAACAATAGTATCTAAAATAAAACCCACAAAAAGTGAAATGATAGATATAAGCATCAAACCAACAGCAAGTATGGCGGATGGAATTTTTGTAATATATGCTGTTTGAACAAATTCAATTATAACAGGTAGTCCAGCTAGTAAAGATAGAAGAAAAAAGAAAAAAGAAAAAGTAGTAAAAAATGCTAAAGGTTTATAATCTTTAAAAAGCCAAAAAATAGTTTTTAGAACTTTTACTCCATCACTAATTGTATTTAACTTAGAAAAGCTACCCTCTTCTCTATCTTTATAAGATATGGCAATCTCCTCTACATGTAGACGCTTATCTAAACTATGAATACTCATCTCTGTTTCTATCTCAAAGCCAGCACTGTTTATTGGCATACTTTTTACAAATCTTTTAGAAAATGCACGATAACCACTCATAATATCTTCAAGTTTAGCATCAAAAAGATAATTTATTAATGATTTTACTAGATGATTACCAAAGTGATGAAGGGCTCTTTTATTTTCTTTTTTATAATCTCCACTTGTGTGTCTATCACCTATCACCATATCAACACCACCTTCATTAATGGGCTGAATAAGCTTATGTACAAACGAGGCTGGGTAAGTATTGTCTCCATCTACCATTACATAGATATCTGCCTCAATATCACGAAACATACTTCGAACTACACTCCCCTTACCTTGTAGTTTTTCATATCTTACAATTGCACCACATGCACGAGCTATGTTTGCAGTATCATCGCTTGAGTTATTATCATATACATATATTTTAGCATTTGGCAATTCATGTTTAAAATCTTGAATGACCTGTTTTATACTTATAGATTCATTATAACAAGGTATTAAAATAGCTATCTCTTTAGACTGCATCATCTCTCTTTTTATTAAATACAAAGTATTTATTTAACATATAAGTTATAAATGTTGATGGAAACAGTGCGACAAAACCTGCCATATAAAAATTAAATAATAAAATTTCATTCATCAATCCAATAATATAAATATTAAAAAAGTATATCAAAATATAATTAAAAATAAAACGATAAATCAAGCTTTTCTCTTGGTTCTCAAATACATACTTTCCAAAATTATAAAAAGAAAAGAATACACCAACGACAGTAGCTACTAAGACAGCAAGTCTGTAATCAAGATTTAAATATATAAGGATAGAAAATAAAGTGTAATAAAATATAGTATTTATAATACCAATAAATAAAAATCTTATAACTTCACTTTTCAAGGTTTATACTCAAATAGTAATTTATTATCTATTATTTTTATAGGATGTAGGCCTATGCTTTGAAGTTCTTCAATATCTAAAATTTGTTTTTTTGATAAGAACACATGCATATAGTAATCAGCACCTACAAAATCTAAAAGCTGTTTTAACTCATCTTTTGTCACTCCATCTTCTTTCATCATTCGTATGTAAATATCTTTCATTTTCGCATTATTTTCAAACCAACCTATACTACAACTAGGGATAAATTTTATACTTGGGTTTAAATATAAAGCATAATAAATGTCATTTGTCATTTTATTTAGTAATATAGTTTTATTATTAAAGTATGAGTTTTTATAATAACTTTTGTTTTCTAAGGCTTTTATAGAGGCATCATCTTGTATAGAATAGCCCAACATAAAAGATGTGTAAGGTATAGCTATCATATAAAATATTGTCTGTCTACTAGCTAGTTTTAAAATATGAGAAAGCTTATAAACATAATAAAGAATCTTTCTTGAAAAAATAGTGTTTATAATCGGTTTTATCTCTATAAGAAAATATAAAATCATCAAAGGAAGTAATAAATAAAAATACCTAATTTGAGTTAAGTAAAGAACTGATGTAATAAGTAAAAGTAAAGATAATGGTTGCTTTTTAAAATAATCATATTTTTTATATACAACAAAACTTATAAAACTACCAAAAATAAGTACTAAAACGTAGTAGTTAAATATACCTAAAAATTTAAATAATGCTTTGCCTTCAGAAACTTCTAATCCCATGCGAAGAGATTGATCACTTAGAAGATATATAACGGTTTGAACAAAGGCTTGTCCATCTAAATAAAAATGAATAGCTAAAGATATACAAGAAGCGATAAAAACTGCTAAAAATACTTTGTACTCTTTTAAGATTAAATACACAAGTCCGATAGAGCCCGTATATAAGAAAAACAAGTAATAACTAGGTGCATAGAGTAGAGTTAGTAAAAATAGTAGTACTGGGCGTTTTATCAAAAGTAATGCGGACATCAGATAAAGCCCAGAAAGTAAATCTGGACGAAGGTTAATGTATCTACTAGAACCAAGTAAAACAATAGATAAAACAAGAATAATACTCAGCGTACCATAATTAACTTTTGAGTATTTTGCTAAAAGTAAATCTATAAATACCATAAGTAAAAAAAGTGATGTTGTATTTATAGCTACATGTAGAGTATCATAAGAAAAAAACCTAAGAAAAAATCTAAGTATATCATGCCAAACATGCCAAGGGTCATACTCCTGCATAAAAAGTGAATGTGGAAAAACATCAGCCCATGACTTCATAATATCAGGATATGCAGCAAAAGCAAGATGCCTTAAACCATCATCACCCATACTAAAGTTAGCAAAATATGCAAAGATATATGCAGATATAAAGTAGATTATTAGTTTTTGATATAGATAAAATTTATTCATGACTTTACTGATATAGTAGTTTTAATTGTAGAAGTGTATATCCCCAAGCAAAGCTTGAGAATTGGTAAAATAGAAAGGTAAATCAACCACCAGCAGCAGTAGTAGCAGTAGTAATTGCAGTATCAGCACTATTTTGAATATTGTTTGATGCACCAGCCATGTAAGTTTGGATACCAGCAACAAGACCAACACCAACGATAACTAATAAAAGAGCAACTAATACTCCACTCATACCTTTTTGAGACTTGATTCTTTTAAAGAATTTTTTCATATTTTTCCTTATTTCGTTTAAATATTGTAAGTATTATATCTTTTTTTCTTATAATATACCAATTATATTTTCTTAGCTAAATTATTTGTATAAATTATATTATTTTATATATTTTTTAGCAACCCAAAGATCTTCACTTACATCAACGCAGTCATTTTCACAATCTTTATTTATCTTAACCCAAGTGCGACCATCAACTTCAACTTCATCATTATAAGTAAATTTATGACCATCTATCCAGACCTGCGCTCGTCTTCCATCTACTGGTTGTGAGCGAATATAGATTTTACTAATATTGATAGCAGCATGTACTTCTTCTGTTGGCTCTTGTTCTTTTATTTGCTCTGGTATCTCTTCTACTGGAACAATTTTTTCTTCTGCTACAACTACTTTTGTTACAGGCTTTTTCTCTATCTCTACATTTTTTACCTCATCAACAAGCTCAACCGTAGTATCTTCTATTTCTATCACTTCAGAGCTATCTTGACCTTTTGTATCTTCAAAAGTATTTCCACTTGCATCTTCTATTACTACAATGTCAGTCTCATTATCTTCTTCAATTATAGCAATCTCTTTTACATTAGGCTCACTTACATTTTCATCTTCCATATCTAGCATTACCTCATGAAGATTTGCTGCATCATCTTTAAACTCTTTATAAAATCTAGTATCATTAATATCTTCATTAGCATCAATTATCTCAGGTACTAAAAAGAAAAGTAAATCATTTTGTTTAGTACTTTTAACATTTCTAGTAAATAATGCTCCAAGCAATGGGATATCACCAAGAAATGGGATTTTTTCTTCAGCATCTATATCTTCAGTATGTAAACGACCACCAAGTGCTATTAGTTGACCAGATTTTGACACTACATCTGTATCTATATGCTTAGATATAAACGATGGAACCTTTATAGGCTCACCATCAGTTGTTAAAGTACCACCAGCAACCCCAATAGTAACACTATGCTCTTCATTTGGATCAAACTCACTATCAACTATACTGATATTCATATGCATAAAACCCTCTTTTTCTAAAAAAGAAGTAGTTAATGTCAAACGAAGCCCATACTCTTTCTCTTCAAGTTGAATAGTTGGATAACCAGCATTAGTTTGTGTCATACCTACTGGAATATATACCTCACCACCAACATGAAAAGAAGCATTTTTATCTTCCGTAGTTATAAGGACAGTATCATCAAGAATTTTTGCTATACCTTTAGACTCTAAAAAGTTCAAAGTTGCGACTAATCCACTATGCCCAGATGTTGAAAATTGTCCTTGATTATCCAAGAGCCAACCAGAAAATGTTGCTGAATTTTCTGAGCCACCATTAATCCCTATTTTTAGATGATCATCAAAATAGCCAAGACCAGTAACACCACCAAGATCTTTAGCACGACTATTATCAATCTGAACTAGATAAAGTTTTGTTCTAATCATTTTATTGATTTTATTAGTTTGTGTAACATCCATAAGTGTTTTTAAATCGATACCTGCATGTTCTAGCAAAGAATAAATACGCTTTTTTTCATGTGGATCTTTAAATGTACCAGAAATAACAGTAGAACCATCACCAACTTTACTTATATATAAGTCAGGTTCTATCACATTTATCATCTTTTGTATATAACCAAGATTTTGATTTACATATACATGATAATTATCAAGTGATCCATCTCTGTTAACTAAAAGAATAGATGTATTTCCACTTTTTTTACCAAATATTTTCAACATCTTTTTAGATTTTATTCCAGCATTTAACATAGAAACATTTATAATCTCTTTATTTCCAATGATAAGCTTTTTTATACTTTTTTCTAGTGGTAAAACTAAGTATTCATTTTCATAAACAACTATATCTTTAGCCATAAGACTCAAAGATAAGCTTAGTATTAGTAGTATTATTTTTTTCATTATTTCCCTTATTGACATGTTAGAACGACTGTTCTATTTTGATCATTGTATGAGTATGTAATCATATTAGTACTCAAAGTTTTATTTGTAAGATATGTTCCATTATAAACATATCTTACGATTACTTCAACTGTTCCTGCTGAAGCATTATCTACGGCTGATGTTTGAGTAAGTGTAGTTGTATTTGGACACAAACCACTCGCTTGTGTCAAAAGAGCTGTAGTTACATCTGATGTATCAGTTATATCCTCTTTAGAGATATAGTAGACCGAACTCATATTGGCAATTAGTTTTAGTTTATAATCTGCTTGCATAAGAGACCAGTAGTCAATGATAAAAGTAACTATAAAAGCAATTGTTGGAAGGACAACCAACAATGTAGCCATTATTTGACCTAAACCAAATCCTCTACGCCATCCTTGTTTATTTTTCATACGAGATAATTACCCTATTAGAATTATTTCTTTTGTTTACTCTTTTTTTATAAACTTTAGCATCTATCATTAAACTTTTTTTATCTTTTAAAGTTTTTTCGTCACTCTCTTGAGCACACTTAACCATCCAAAGGTGACCTTTATTATCTTTAGTTGTATTTACACGATTTGTATTCATACTTAGTGTCGTATAGTACATATTTAAAAAGTTTTTGATGTTTTTTGGAGACATCTCAATAACTACGCTATCAGCAAGTTCAAAACCTCTGGCATTATTATCTTTGTCATACTTAGTTACTAAAAGTTTTTTTACAGACTTAGAATTTGCTATAAAAGAGTTAATCTCTACATGTAGAGCTATATATTTTGTAACAAACTCTTTATTATTTTTCTTAGTACTTTTTGGTTTAACAGATACAATATCTATAAAATCACCTTTTTTCAAAGTGGTATCAAGATTTCTAAATACACTCATAGGAATTGCAACAGTATCACCATCTATTTTCTTAAGATCTTGTGTTGTATTAAGTACAGAGATTTTTTCTTTTTGCACTACTAATCCAATAGATGGTTTAGTTTGTGTTATTTTTTCTGGACGCATGGGCTCTGTTTCTAAAATATCTACACTTGCATACCTACCAATAAGCTCTGATTTTGTTAATGGAGTAAAACCAATATAACTTTTTGGTAAAGAACTTACCTTTATATCTTGAGCCCCTATCATATCACCACGACTAATAGCTCTGGCTGCTATATATACCTCTACATGTGTTTCAACATACTTACTTAATCTACTTTGTTTTGAGTACATCAAAAGAGCAATAGATGAGGCAAATAATACTAGTGCTAAAAGTACGCCTATTATTATTTTTGTCTTCTTTTGTTTCATTTTTTTCCTTTTTTTAAAATTTCGGCATTAAAGCATCAGCCATCATTGGGAAGACTATCATGGCAATTACTGCTGGTAAGATAAACAAAAACATCGTAAATGTTAAACTTACATTCATCATTGCTGCTCTTTTTTCTACATTTAACATATCTACTGACTTTATCTCTTGAGCTTGATTTTCAAATATAGTTTTTACACCAATACCAGTCTCTTCAGACAACTTCATAAATCCAACAATAGTACCAACAGCTTCCGAGCCTGTCCTACTTGCTAAATTTTTATATGCTACATCACTTCCATAAGTAATAAACTCATACTTAAATCTTTTAGATTCTGAAAGTAAATCTTTTCCTAAAACTGATTCTCCATCAATAGTAACTTGATCAATGGCATTGTTTAAACCACCACCACCTTCTAGTATGATGATAAGTAAGTCAAGAAAAATTGCCAAATCACTATCAATTCGTTTTATTCTTGCTTTTCTTTGTTCATCAACATAAATCATAGGGGTCATTGTTGCAATTGCAAAAGCTATTATCCCTATAAGGATGTTCATAGTCATTGAAAGATTTAACATAAAGATAAGATAAGATATAGCCAACCCAGCTAAAACACTGACAAATACAATCTCTTTAAACTCTTTTTTACTAATTCCAGCTTGAGTTAATTTCAACTTAAATCGTATCGCTTTTTCAGTATCTTGTTTAGATATTAAATCTGTATCATAAAGTTTAAATATAGAGTTAATTCTTTTCTTAAATGTATAGTCTATATATACATACCAAGATAATAAACCTATAATTGCAAATAAAGATATAAATATTAAGACTGAAGCAAAAGTTTCCATCATGATTCAATCTTTGTAATAAATTTGTTTACCATTAAACCAAGTGAAACCCATAAAAAGATTCCCAGAAGCTGAAATCTTCCATATTCTGACTCCATAAAATAAGTATGAAGTCTACCATCAAAATTGGCATTTAATGAGAAGTATAAAAATACTGAAATAGCAGATACAATATATGAACCTATTGAACCTTCACGAGTAACTACATCTACCTTGTCTTGCATCTTCTTTCTATACTGTATAGTCTGCTCAACTTTTTCAAGTGTTGTTGAAAAACGACCACCAGATGCACGACCTATCTTAACAGCTAAAGCAAAAACTCTAAGTTCTTTTGAGTTTATATAACTGTCCATATTAGCAAAGGCTTCTATCTCTCCAATAGTATTTTTTTCTTGAAAAAATCTATCAAATGTTGTTTTTAAAACTGGAGAAGTTGAAACATCAATAGCTTTTTGCATAGCTTGTTCAAACCCTATACCGTTTTTCATCATCTTTACTAAAACAGATATAGCTATGGCTAAAGCAGAATTAAAAGACTTTTTTCTTCTTAGTATTATGCCATTAAGATTTGAGAAAAATACAAACATACCTATTGGGATTGCTATTACTATACCTAACCAATGTTGCAAAAACAAAGTAAATAATGCCGCAAATATAGTCATAAATAAGACAAAAATACTAACTACTGCATATATAGAAAGCTCAAGTCCAGTAAGTCTAACATGCATAAGAATCTTATGAACAAGTGTTTCTTCATTCATCTTTTTCTTTGCTTCAAGTATCTCTATCTCTTTGTCATCATTATGAGAAATCATACGTTTTATATAAGATAAATGCTGAGCTCTTTTATACTCTAAGTATATCAAGTACAATATTGTTGATGCACTTGTTGTTATTAAAAAGATTAAAAAGATAGTTACACTTAATTCACTCATTATTTAAGGTTTATCCATCTCTCTACAATATTTTTTCCATCTATATCAGAACCTTTAATAATCTCAGACATATATTCTTCTTTCCAGCCACACATTCTTTTAGGATGAAAATTATTTAACTCATCAATCAACATATCTTTTGCAACAACAAAGTTATCATCAAAAATTCTTTTATCCATAATTACACCATTTTGTAACATTTTAGCGATTGCTCTTGAAGATGCTGAAATTGCTTTGAATTTTCCAGATGAATCCATCGGATTATTTGTTTCATTAGTTCTTTGATATTCAAATAAATCAAGCATAGAAACAACTCCACCCTCTTCTACTCGTCTCTCTGGTTCTGAAATTTTTACAACACGACGAGTACCATCAGGAAAACGAACAAGCTGAATAATCAAATCAACCGCTGAGATGATTTGTGTACGAACAAAAGACATATTTGCAGTAGGTCTAGCTTCTAAGAACATATTTTCCATACGAACAACTGCTTCTTTTGTATCATCAGAGTGAATAGTTGTCATAGAACCTGGATGACCAGTGTTCATTGCATTTAACATTGTTACAATCTCAGGACCACGACACTCACCAACTATAATACGACGAGGTGATGAACGAAGAGCAGTTCTTAGTAAAGACTCAATAGTTATCTCACCCTCACCCTCTTCATTTGGTGGTTTTGCTTCAAAAGAACGGATAGCATGACATGGAAGCTGTGGCTTCATCTCTTTTGTGTCTTCAATAGTTAAAAGCTGATCACCCTCATCTATAAAACGAGTAATAGAGTTTAAAAAAGTTGTCTTACCAGATGATGTACCACCTGAAACTACTATATTTAGTTTTCCTTTTATAGCATAAAGTAAAAAATACGCTATTTTTAAATCTATCATATTTGAATCAACTAAAGATTCAAACAAAAGAGGAATATCCCTAAATTTACGAACTGTAATATATGAACCAGGTTGCCCATCTTTGGATATATTTGCAGCAACTGGTGGAATTTGAACCTCAACACGAGAACCATCTTTTAGTTTTGATGAAGCTATTGGGTGAGACTCATCAACTTTTCTATTTGACTGAGCAAGCATTTTATTGATGATTCTTCTTAGCTCTTCTTCACTTCTAAATCTAAGAGGAGTTGCAACTGTTTGACCAGCATAGATAACATCTATATAATCTTTAGTATTGACTAAAATATCATTCAAATCAGCACCGGAGACACGCATAATAGTAGAAACTGGACCAAAGTATAATAAGTTGTCAACAACAAAGTCGGCAATTTCTACTTTTAATGCAATCTTTGGAAGTGTATAATCAGATATATGTTTACTAACAACATCACGAACCATCTCTTCTGTTAATTCTGAAGTGATGTTTAATTTTTCAACAAAATCATCATAAATCTTACATGCTAAAGCATAATAGTCATCATGTCTATAAATCATTGGAAAACATAAATCTGCACATACAGGATTGTCAATCTCAATACTTATATCTAAAGTTTGATCAGTTGAAATCTCTCTTATTTGAGAGGCCCCTTTCATTTTTTCCTTTAAAGCCATTGTTTGATTTTGTCCATAAATGAAGTTGGTTTTGTACTAAAATGAAGATTATTTACTGCTATTGTATTATCATGAATAAAAAATTTATCTCTAAAATCTTCCAAAGATAACATAAATGATGATTCAGGATATACATCATTTACAAGTTTGGCTTCATTCCAACACTCTCTTAAGTGAACACCATCATTTGGAAGTGAATAATGAATCTCAAACTCATGCTTTAAACCCTTAGATAAAATCTTTTTAGCCTCATGCTGAGTAACTGTACCAAAAGAATCTGCACGATTTACAAGTATGTGAGTTTTGTTATACCAACCACTTTTATCTATGATATCTATATATGTTTTTAAAATTGACATAGATGGAATCGAAAGTTCTGTTACAACGTAGATATCATCAGCTATCTCTTGAATATCTATCTCAAGTTCAACATCTTCAAACATCCCAACATCTATAATGATATAATCAAACTTCTCTTTTATAAAATTAATAAAGCGTAAAAATCTTTGTATATTTTCTGATTTTTCAAGGTACTCTCTATCTGTATGTTTTTGAATACCTGGAATAAAATAAAAATTATTACTCAAGCGCTCTAAACCATTTTCAAAAAAGTCTTGCATATCTAAATCTTGAACTTTTATAATATCTATAATAGTTTTATTTGGCTCAATGCACTCAAAAAATAGATTTGAAACAGCCTTAG
>Ga0256837_1002677_pt1 | contig 10800 bp, 15 predicted proteins | sample 4562384metaG_FD_185976 | JGI IMG/M metagenome (GOLD analysis project Ga0256837, IMG submission 185976) | Hydrothermal vent microbial communities from Guaymas Basin, Mexico - 4561-384 | ecosystem: Environmental > Aquatic > Marine > Hydrothermal vents | place: Mexico: Guaymas Basin | collected... | reverse complement strand
TTTTATTCATAACTGTATTTTAACTAAAAATTGCTATAATTTGAACTATATAGGAGAAATATTTTATGGGTGTGAGATCTGGGCTTGATGCCAACTTTGATTATGAAATTGTTGATGAGTTTTTGGATCACTATTCAATGATGGTTGACAACATGGAAATTCTCATAATTGACCTATCAAAACCTAATATGTTTGAGCAAAGTATTAACGAACTTTTTCGTGTCTTTCACAATATAAAATCAGCGACTGGATATCTTCAGATTGAGCAAATGTCCAAACTTTCTGCTTTTGTTGAAGACTCACTAGAACAGCTTAGAACAAAACATGAAACTGTAAATGAAGAGACTATAAACTGGCTACTTAATATCAGTGATATGTTTGCTCAGTGGAATGAAGACTTAAAACTTGACAATGAACTTTCACATATAAAATTTTCTTTACTTAAACTACCTGACTTGGATAAAAAATAAATTATGAAAAAACTTGTTGCATATATAACTTCAGGCTATCCTGAAAAATCTTTTAGTATTGATCTAGCTTTAGCACTTGGGCAAAATGGTGTAGATACACTAGAATTAGGCGTTCCTTTTTCAGATCCAGTTGCGGATGGTCCTCTAATAGAAAAAGCGAATCACCTTTCACTTGAAAATGGTTTCAAGTTTGAGCATTTAAGAGATATCTCAAAAGCTGTAGCTCTACATGTAGACACACTTTGGATGGGTTACTTTAACTCATTTTATCAACAAGACATGGACAAGCTTATACCATTTGCTAGAGAAATTGGTGTAAATGGTTTAATTATTCCTGATTTACCACATGAAGAAGCTCTCAGATACTCTAACTTATTTAACTCAAATAATGTAGCAAATATATCTTTTGTAGCGCCAACTGATAGTGAAGATAGAATTAAAGAAGTAGTTAGTGCATCTCAAAAATTTATCTATATGGTTGCATATACTGGTATTACTGGTTCTGGTGTTGCTGAAGATTTACAACCATTTTTAGGAAGTATCAAAAAATACACTAAAACACCAGTTTATGTAGGATTTGGCGTAAATGCTAAAACTGCAAAAGATAAAGTAGAGGGTGCTGACGGTGTGATAGTTGGAAGTGCTTTTATAGATATACTTTTAAAAGAAGACCTAAACTACTCACAAAAAATAAAAGAGTGCTCAGACCTAGCAAAAATCATAAAAAATGAGATAAACAATTAGGGATATATTTTAAAAAACACTAATAGTGTTTTTTGAAAAAAGCCGCGATTATCATCGCTAACCATCAAGAATTTATTTTTACCAACTTTAGTAAGTCCTTCAAAATTATCTAAGTTCCAACCTTTAGAACTATTTAACATCGCTAAAACTTTTGAGTAACAAACTCCATCTTTTACTTTAGATAAATTTACAACTTTAAGAACGATAACTCTTTGACGAGTAAGTTGGTTAAAACTTCGCTCTAAAGTAAGCAATCTATCATCATCTATAAACTCCATAGCAGTCAAAGATGATGAAGCAAAAAATTTAAACTCTTTATCTTTTGCATAGATTACATGTAGACCTTCATCTGAACTAATTAATGGAAGTTCAGGTGCGGTAATGATTCCATACTTTTTACTATATGCAATGGCTTCAAGTGCTTTATTTTTACTTTGATAAGCCCCAATGTATTGTAACTTTTTTGGTATTTTATATTTTCTAAGTTTTTTTCCATTTAGATTAAAAATATCTATACGAGGTTTTCTCTCAAAAGATATGTATAGTTCATTATCAAGTAAAACCATACCCTCAGCATCCCTATGTTTCTTCCGGAGTCTTTTGGAATTCTTTTTTTTAAGTTCAACAGCTTTTTTAAGAGTTAAACGGCTAACTTTATTTTTTTTAAGTTTTATATCAAAAGAGTAAAGATATCCACGATTACTAAGCGCATAAAGTTTACCTTTTTTATAAGAAAGTGCTGAGAGTTCATTTACTTCGATATCGTTATACTCATTAAAACGAAGTTCCATAGAATCTAGTATTTTGATATTCATAAATCTTGAAGATTTTAAATATTTTGGTTTTATATCATAATTTATTAATTTTGCTTGTAGTGTGATTGTTATTAATATGAGGAAAAGTAGTTTCAAGGAAACTCTTTATTGAAAGCTTATTTACATGGTGCGCCCGACAGGAGTCGAACCTGTGACCTTCGGTACCGCAAACCGATGCTCTATCCAGCTGAGCTACGAGCGCACTTTTATGTAGGGCGAAATTATAGCATTCTAAACTTATGTTATTCTAAATCAGAGCACTTTTTCATAATATCACCTATTTCTAGCTCTTGTAGATATAATTCATGATTTTTTCTTACATAGGCTTGTAGTAGTTTTTTTAGGTCATTATTACCCTCTACATTAAAATCTTTTGACATTTGATGTTTTAAAAATGGTGCAAATTCATCATCTACATCTACATCAAATCTTCTGCCACCTATGTGTAAACCTATCTTTTGACTCATTCTAAGCCATTATACTTTCAATTTTATCTACAATCTCTTCTATCTCTAAATCTTTTTGTACATTTTGTTCTATAAGTTTTTCTATCTCTTGATTTTTTATTTCACGTTCCGATTTCAAAGTAACTACTTCAGTTCTTAACATTTCTACTTCAGATTTTAAAGATTGATGCTGACTTAATATTAGTGAAATCTTTTCATTTAATTTTTGTAAAGTTGTTTGGTTTTCCATAATTATTCCTATATTTTTCTATCTGTATAATTTTAGCACAAAAGTATAATATAATAACATTTTTAAATTAAGGATTAAACTTAAATGGAATATATTTCAAAATATAAAGATATTTTCGGACTTGGTGATATTTCATCATTGACTATATTTAGCGTAATTATAATAATTACTACATTATTTGTGTTTAAAAGAATAAATAACTTTTATCTTATCTCTTTATTGACTTTACCTGGAACATTTATGCATGAATTTATGCACCTACTTGCTTCATTTATTACGTTTGGCAAACCTACTAACTTTTCAATCATTCCAAAAAAAAGTAATGGTGGCATAACTTTAGGTAGTGTTTCTTCAGTAAATATCACTTGGTATAATGCTATCATAATCTCTTTAGCACCATTAGCCCTATACTTTATGGCTTACTACCTTATGAAGATATTACCTAGTATTCATAACAAACTTTATTATTACACAACTTTATACTTTATAGCAAATTTACTTTTTGCTGGAACACCATCTTCTACTGATTGGAAATTGGCATTTAAAAAATCATGGATTTTACTTTTGATTGTTTTGCTAGGACTTGTAGAGTATAAGTTTAAGATAATTAATCTAGAATCCATTATAAGTAAATGGATTTAGACAATTATGCACTCATATTTATTCATTAAACTATTTACACACTTTATTTTTGCCACTGTGCTTAGCTTCATATAATGCTTCATCTGCACGAGAAATAGAAACATGTATATCTGCTTTATCTACAGTTTTGATTTTTGATAGACCAATACTAATAGTAAATTCTAATTTTTTATTATCTTCTAGTAAGATTTCATTCTCTTGTATACTTGCCCTAATTTTTTCAGATATCTTTAATGCACCATCTAAATTTGTTTCTGGAAATAATATTACAAACTCTTCTCCACCCCAACGACAAATTATATCACTCTCTCTTGTGAGTTTTTTAAATATGTTTGCACATTGGACTATGACATCATCACCCACTTTATGTCCATAGGTATCATTAACATTTTTAAAGTCATCTATATCTATCATAATGACGAATGTATCTGTTCTTTTTCGTATAGCTAAGTTTAAAATATTTTCCGAAATCTCAATAAAATATCGTCTAGTATAGAGGGAAGTCAAAGAATCAATAAAAGCTAATTTTTCCAATTCTTTTTTAGTATCATTGAGTTTTTTTGATTGTTTTACTAATTTAGTATTTAATTTTCTTACTAGAAGATATCTATATAAACCCAATAACACAATAGTTAAGATTATAATTAAAACATATTTTATTATTTCATAGCCCATCTTATATGTGTCATAAAGTTTTTTTTCTATCAACCATTTATCTTTAAGTGTTTTTTTCTCTTTATTTGTTACTAAAGATTGAGCTTTTTTTAAAATACTTAATAGATTTTTATTATTTTTATTTGTTGCTAAAGATATCAAAATTTTAAATCTCTTGTCATGTATCTCAAAAGATGGATTTATGTTTGTTAAACCATACTTTGTGATTATTGAGTCTCCTACACCTATGTTGTTTATAGTTCCATCAGCCTTACCAAAAGCTATCATTTTAAAAGTTTCTTTTTCAGTATCAACAACCAATAGATTAATCTTAGGATAAAACTTTTTTAAAAGCGGTATATCAGAAAACCCTTTAACAACGCAAAGTATTTTTCCATTAAAATCAGATAAACTATTATACAAACTATTTTTTTTTGTAAAAACTGAATTTACAACTGTAAAGTATGGTTCTGTAAATGAAAAGAATTTTTCTCTCTCTTTAGTATGGACTATATTTAACATAACATCAATTTTTTCTTCTTTTAATAATTCTAAATACTCATTCCATGTATAGCCTTGAATAACAGTAACTTTTAGATCTACTTTAGATGCCAGTAATCTTATGTAGTCTATTGAATAACCTTTTACCACACCATTCTCAATAAACATATACGGTTTAGTATCAGCTGTAGAATGAACTTTTATAGAGGGGTGTTCTTTTATATATCTTTGTTCTTCAATAGTTAAAATATTTTGATGGTTTATACTGTTTGCTTGAATAGAAGCCGAAAAAATCAGAAAGAATAAAACTGTTAATATAGTATTTTTTATTTTTTATCCTTTGTTCATAATATACTATCTTTAAATGTATATACAACTATTTATCCAATATCATTATAATGAGTGTTCGTTGTCATATACCTTACATAACATTCATTATAAAATAACTTAAAGTTTTGCTAGATGGTGAGGAGAAGAACTTGTTATACTACTACCAAACACAAATCTACAAATGGCAATAGAAAAAGATGAAAATCCTGAGCATATTTTTTAAACAAGCGGACAATGCTTTATATCTTTCAAAACACAATGGAAAAAATATTGTTGAGTATATAAGCAAGACTATCTAGCCAAATTACAAATTATGCGTTATAATTACGCAATTAAAAAAATAAAGAGCAAGAATGACTTACGGTGAATATCATTACCTTATCAAATATGACATGAAACTTATTAATGGCATGTGGGTTGCAAAAAAACCAAATAATACTATCCCACAAAGAATGTCAAAAAAAGAAGCAGCCCTTTACTATACTAAAAAATTAAACAAATATTGGGAAAATTACAATACTCACCCTACACACTAAAGAGACTAGTTTTTATCTTTAGCGTTTAAATCACTATAAGCTACTTCTACTCTAGCTATTAAAGTTTTTTGACCATCTCTTAACCATTTTCTTGGGTCATAGTATTTTTTGTTTGGTTTATCTTCACCCTCTGGGTTACCAATCTGACCTTGAAGATAATCTTTATACTTTTCATAATAATCTTTGACACCTATCCAGGTAGCCCATTGAGTATCTGTATCTATATTCATTTTTATAACACCATAACCAATAGCTTCTTCTATCTCTGAAGGTGCACTACCACTTCCACCATGAAAAACAAAGTTTACAGGTTTTTCGCCCGTGTTAAATTTTTCTTGAATATATTTTTGAGAATTATCTAAAATTTTAGGAGTAAGACTTACATTACCTGGTTTGTAAACACCATGAACATTTCCAAATGAAGCTGCAATTGTAAAATGAGGAGAAACTTGCATTAGTTCCTCATAAGCGTATGCAACATCTTCTGGTTGAGTATATAAAAGTGAGTTGTCCATGTCTGTATTATCCACACCATCTTCTTCTCCACCAGTACAACCAAGTTCTATCTCAATATTTATACCAATTTTATTCATCTCTATAAAGTATGCCTTACATGTAGAAATATTTTCTTCTAATGGCTCTTCTGAAAGGTCAAGCATATGTGAAGAGTACAATGGTCTACCATTATTTTCAAAGTGAATTTGACTTGAAGCGATAAGTGCATCTATCCATGGAAGAAGCTTTTTAGCTGCATGATCAGTATGAAGGATAACTGCTACACCATAAGCTTCAGCCATCATATGAACATGCATAGCTCCACTCACAGCTCCAGCAATAGCTGCTTTCTCATCTTCATTACTTAAACCTTTTCCAGCATAGTAAGATGCTCCACCATTTGAAAACTGAATAATTACAGGTGAATTTACTTTTGCAGCTGCTTCAAGGATAGCATTTACACTATCTGTACCAACTACATTTACTGCAGGTATAGCGAAACCTTCTTGTTTTGCATAATCATAAACTTTTTGTACATCCTCGCCAAACAGTACACCCGGCTTCACAATCTCTAATACACCCATAATAATTCCTAATATCAAATCTATTTTCGGGTAGCATTATATTACATGCTACATTTAAAACAACTTTTTTAAAACTATTTTATGATAAAATACAAAAAAAATAATTGGGGTTCTTATGAGATTAACTTTAGATGAGTATTGTAAACACTTTAAAATGTCAAAAGAGATGGTTAACTCAAAACTTCGTGCAAAAAAATTAAACTATATAATTGAAAATGGAATGACTTATATTATTGTCACAAGAAGCTCACTAGGACAAGAAAAAAGAACACAAATCCATCAAGAACAAAAAGAGACAGCACAGATTAAAAAAGCTGTTGAAAAACCTAAAACAACTGTTGCTACAGTCATAGGACTTTATCAAAAAGAAAATACTGCATTAAAAGAAAAAATAATGCAACTTGAGATAAAAATAGATAAACTCATAGATGATAAAGAACAGATGCTTAGAGATGAGCGTGACAAGATAGAACAAATATATGAGACTAAAGATGAACAACTTAAAAACATATTAGAACTTGTAAATTCTAAAATGAGATTAGAACAAGAAAAAGTACACGAAATTGAAACTTTTTCTCACTCTGAAGCTGAACTTGAAGAAGAAAGTGAAAAGATAGTAGAGTTAAAACAATATTTAAAATCACTTGGCTTAAAATCTTCAAAAAGACGTGCTATCAAAAAAAGATTTTTAGATGTATATGATAGTGATATTCGTATCATTAATCAAAATGGAAAGTTATATCTAAATTTTTCAAAATACGACTATAGTGACCTTCTTGCCTAGTAAAAAAATTAAAACAAAAAATATTGCTAATAGTATAAGTAAATTTGCTGCTGAAAACTTACTTCAGCCAGGAGAATTTAGTTTTAATTTAAATTCGATTGAAACATATATTAAAACCATATCTAATGATGATTTTGTAATCTATCAAGATGATATTCACAACTACTATACTGATAAAGATAAACTAATTAATGAACATGTTAGATTTAAACAACTTTATACGATTACCATAAAGAAAAGCACAACTCCTATTATAAAATTAAATTATGAAATAAATTATTCAGATAACAATATAAATCCATATATAATTATTTTTCCAAATTCAATAATACCCTATAAAAAATACAAAGCTAAAGAAGTTTACTTATTATTGTTAAAAGAATTAAATAATATAAAAGCAAAGAAAAAAATACTTGTAAAAATATTTGATACAAAAATGAAAGAAAAACTAAAAGCTTTTGTTAAACACTTATACCAAAATAAATTTACAAAAAAAATCAGGCTTCCACTATTTGATGGTATTTCTCCAGAAATCACTAGGACATCAAAATTAATACACCATTACCTTAAAAAAGAAAAAACAGGACAAGTTGTAGAAGTAGATGTTGGTGAAACTTTAGTTGAATTTATAAAACCTATATTTGGTAAAAATGGATTAAATGCATTTGGTGAAATTGTTGGGAACAATTATGAAACGAATAAAGAAGATTTACATGTAGAGGTTGATACAGATACGATAGAAATTATTGAAGATAAAAAGCACAAGCTTTACAAAAGTAAAACTAAAGGCTTTATACACTTAGATGATAAAAAGTTTTACATTGATAATAAAATAAAAATGAAAACATTATCTCGCGTTCAAGAAAAAATAGCAAAAGGTGAAAATAATAATATTGAAGTTATCATTGAACAAAATGATACAAATATAGATAGCCTTGGAGAAGGTGTTGAACTAACTTCTGAAACAATCCATATAAAAGGTCATGTAGGTGCTAAAACTAAGCTTGAAGCTACAAACTTAGTTATAGATGGAGCTACTCATGGAGATTCTTATCAAGAAGCCAAATTTGCAAAAATCAATCGACATAAAGGAAAACTGAGATCTCATAAAGCTGAAATCAAACTCCTTGAAGGTGGTGAAGTTTATGCTACTGATGTAACTATAGAGAGTGCATTAGGTGGTTCAATATATGCAGAAAATGTAACCATTACAAATATAAAAAACAATTTAAAAATTTATGCATCAAACTCTATCACTATTAAAAAAGTAAGTGGTGAGGACAACTTATTTAAAATCAATTATAAAGATATCCCAACTTTAAATTCAAGGTATAACTTTCTTGATGAAGAAGTAGAAGATTTAAAGTACGAACTAGAGGGTGCCCTTAAACATACAAAATCTAAAGTAGCTACACTTAAAAATGAGATTAATGACCTAAAAAAGAAACAATACGAGATACTTCACAGTGTAAAAAATGCAAAAATAACAATACAAGAAGCATTTCGTGGTCTTAATACAATCATATTTACAATAAATAAAGATGATGAATTGATTTTTAAAACAGAGGCTAAAAAATATGAACCTTTTCATCTTATAGAAACAGATACGACAATTACTCTTTACCCCACAAATAAAAAAATCTTAATAAGTTCTTAAAAAAACTCTTCTTTACTTCTTTACTTCTATCTATATATGATACGGTTTTCCGTATATAATACACCTTTTATATATTTTAATAAAACTTTTTTAGTATATTATATATCTTATATATATCATATCACACACTACATATTGTAATTCTATATATATAATGTATAATTAAGTATATTTTACGTATAATAAAATATGCAAATCAATGATCTATTTAATATTCTTCATAACTCGTTAGAGTCACAAAACAATGGTAAAAAAATATCACTTAAAGATATGGCACTTACACTTGGGATATCTATGCGTACATATCAGGATTGGAAGCTTGGTCGTGCAAAACCACAAGCCGCCTCTACTGTAATGAAAATGCTTGGACGTTTAGAAGATGATGAGATTATTAGAGCTGTTCGAAAAATCAATAAACTTGAGGATTAAGTTGATGAGTACATTAACAAAAAATGAGCGAGATGGTTTAGAAGATGTGTTTATGTCTATACATTCAAATAGAGATAAATATGAAAAAATAAAGGAATTATCCTCTTTTATAATAAATAGTGAAATTAGTTTTAGCCTATCAAAACTACTTAAACATGCGAAAATAGGACTCAAAAAGACTAAATCAAGCAAAATATTCACTTTTTTTGATAAAAAGAAGAAATCTTTAAGCAAATAAACTATAAAGTGTCTTTAGCTGAACTATTTGATTATATTACTTTATGTTTTATGTAAAAATAGTTTCGGAAATTTTTATGTATTCAAGGGTGAATCTATGAACAAAGCTCAATTCGTTGAACTAGTACAAGCAAGTGGTGATTATAAGACTAAAGTTGAAGCTGAAGCAGCTATCAAAGCATTTACAGAGGCTGTTACATCTGCTCTAGTTAAGAAAGAAGATGTATCTCTAGTAGGTTTCGGTTCTTTTTCTGCTAACCTTCAAAAAGGTAAAAGTGGTAAAGTACCAGGTACTGATAAAACTTATACTACTCAAGATAAAATGGTTCCAAAATTTAAAGCTGGTAAAGGTCTTAAAGACCGCGTTGCTGCTGGTAAATAAAACCTTCCTTGTCGCATCTTTTGCGACAAGACTTCTTCTTCTATAAAATTCTTTTAACTTAACTCTCAAAACTCAACTAAACTTATATAAAAATTGCTATAATTTCATCAATAAAACTTTGGAGTTATAATGAAAAAAATATTACTTACGCTACTGATGATTTTATCAGTTTCACTTAACGCACAAAACACAAATCCACATGTTGTTCTTGAAACTACTCAAGGAAATATAGAAATAGAACTATTTCCAAATGTAGCACCACTTGCAGTTGAAAACTTTATGACTCACATAAAGAATGGTTACTATAATGGTGTAGCTTTTCATAGAATTATAAAAGGTTTTATGATTCAAGGTGGAGACCCAACTGAAACTGGTCGTGGTGGTGAAAGTATTTGGAACAAAAACTTCAAAGATGAGTTTAAAAATAAAACTTTTGACAAAGCAGGAATCTTAGCTATGGCCAATCGTGGGCCAGGAACAAATGGTAGTCAGTTTTTTATAACTACTGCTAAAACTCCCTGGTTAAATGGTCATCACACAATTTTTGGGGAAGTTGTTGGTTCTATGAATACAGTTAAAAAACTTGATAATGTAGCTACTCTTGGTAGGCGTGCTAGTGATAGACCTCTTGAACGTCAAGAGATTATAAAAGCCTACATAAAAAAATAAGGGAACTTTATGGAAATCCAAACAATAAATAAACTTGAAAAAGAAGCATTAAAGGAGAGTGGTACAGACTTCGCTCGTTTAGGTTTAGCGCTTTTCTTTATGATTGGTGTTTTAACTTTTTCTTTTTTAAGTAATGGTGGAATTAGTAATAATATGTTCTTAGCTGTAGCAGCTC
>Ga0256837_1002676_pt1 | contig 10804 bp, 11 predicted proteins | sample 4562384metaG_FD_185976 | JGI IMG/M metagenome (GOLD analysis project Ga0256837, IMG submission 185976) | Hydrothermal vent microbial communities from Guaymas Basin, Mexico - 4561-384 | ecosystem: Environmental > Aquatic > Marine > Hydrothermal vents | place: Mexico: Guaymas Basin | collected... | reverse complement strand
CCACCCTTATGACACTTAACACATTTTTTTACAAATACTCTTTGACCTTTGTAAACTGCTGCCGAAGATGATAATGAAGTTAAAATAAAAATTGAAAAAAGAAAAAGAAAAAACTTATTCATATGTAACCCTTAATAGTAATTAATCAATCTTACATTAGTATTTATTATATTTACCTTATAACAGATAAAAACTACATATATTTTGTGATAAATCTATAATTGAAACTTATTATAGAGTTTTTCATCTAAGTCCCAAACACCTTTTTGCTTTAGTGATTCAACTACACTTGATGTACAATCAACATCATCTGGCCATTCCCTATCAAATCCATCTAATTTGTTTTTGTTAGTTCCATCTACTCCAACCATTAAACCAGATATAAAAACATCACGAAGTGCATCCATATTATTTGTAACACGCCAAATCAACATATAAGAGTTAAACACATCATTTTTATCTTCATCTACAAACACAACTATACGAATATTTGTACTAAGTGTGATTAGTGCATCAAAATACTCTTTTGCATTTTTAGTTTTATTAACAGTTATTACAGTTATAGGGTTTTTAGTACGACGCATAAACTGATGAAGTTTAACAGCATCTGGCACCAGTTCTTGAACTTTTTGTAAAAGAATATCATCACCTAAAAGTACTGGTGCATCTACTTTATTTGCAGAAGTTGCATCTATGCCTAATTTTCCACCAACTAATGTCTCAGGAGAAGAGTGGTCAAGTGCATCTAAAATTCCCTCTGTAATAAATAAAGACTTCGGAGTAAATCTATCTAGTACATAAGTTGCAAAAGTATTATAACTCTCTAACTTTGGTGCATTTTCATCTACAAATATGGCATGTTTTACAAAACTCATCTGACCAGCACCCCAAAAAGCGTGCATAAACTGTTTAGCATGCCCTTTATACTGTACTTGCATTTTTGCAAGTATAAGATTATGAAAACCTGCATTTTCTGGCATATGATAATCTAGTAATGCTGGGACTGTTGTTTTTAAAAGTGGAAAGAAAATCTTACCAGTAGCCCAACCCATATATTTATCTTCTAATGGTGGCTTTCCAACAACTGTAGCTAAAAATGCACGATCTTTTTTCATAGTTATTGCTGAGACTTCCATAACTGGATAATCTTCCTCTAAAGTATAATAACCTGTATGATCACCAAATGGTCCTTCTGTTCTAAGTTCAGCAGTATCAACCCACCCCTCTATAACATAATCAACATCTTCAGGAATATAAAGAGGTGTTGTAAGAGACTTAACAAGTCTAGCGGGAGTTTTTGTTATAAGTCCATACATTAGAAGCTCATTCACTCCATAAGGCAGTGGAGCTGTTGCACACCAAGTGTAAAGTGGGTTTCCACCTATTGCAATACTTACCGGCATCTTTTTCCCGGCTTTTTGGTACTGATCAAAAAAGTGTGAGCTATCTTTATGAATCTGCCAATGCATCCCAAGATGATTGTTATCATAAACTTGAAGTCTATACATTCCAAGGTTTACCATCTCTCCATCAAGAGACTGTGTATAAACTTGACCCATAGTTATAAACGGACCACCATCTTGTTCCCATGTTGTTAATACTGGAAGTTTATATAAATCACAATCATCATCAAGATATTTTATCTGTTGACAAGCGCCCTCACCTTTTAAACGTTTTGGAAATATATTTTTAAGACCAAATAGCTCTTTTGCCATCCCAATTTTTTCCATAAGTCCAGCTGGTGGTTTCATATGAAGCAGATTTGTAATTTCATCTGCAACTGACTCAATAGTACGACCAAAAAGAATCTCACAACGCCTATATGAAGCAAATACATTCATAACCACTGGTTCTTCAAACTTAGTACCTGACTTTTTATCCACAACATTTGTAAAAACTAAAGCCTTACCACCATCTTCCTTTTTTACTTCAGCATAAGCAATATGTGGAATCTCAAGATAAATATCTAACTCTTCATCTATAAATTTAATTTCATCGTTTCTTTTTAGTAATTCTATTGTTTTTTTCATAATTATTCTTTATTTAAATTTATATTCTTTGTGGCATCTCATCTTTAAAGGCAACTTCTTCTGCTTGTTTTAGAAGTTCCATAGCACCATTGGCTATCATTTTATCTGCTATTTCAGAACCTAAGTTTTCACAGTCATCTACATGTAGAGTTACTTTTTCATTTATAACATTTGTACCATCAGGAAAACCTAGCATTACACGAAAAGTTATATCATCGCCATTTTTTACAGCATTACAAGCAACTGGTGCTGAACATCCTGCTCCAATTTTACTTATAAAGTCACGCTCTATTTGTGTACATATAAAAGTATCTTCATCTTTTAAAAACTCTGCTATTTCACGCACTTTTTCATCATCTTGAACTATCTCAATTCCAAGAGCTGCTTGACCCATTGGGGGTATCATCATATCTAATGATAATTTATCTGTATATGGAATATCTTTTAGTAAATTAAGGCGATTTAGTCCAATCCAAGCTAATATAATCGCATCGTACTGACCCTCTGCTAATTTTCGTAGGCGTGTGTTTACATTTCCGCGTAAGTCTTTCACTTTTAAATCTGGTCTTTTTTGGAGTAGTTGCATTCTTCTTCTTAGACTTGTAGTTCCAACTACTGCACCTTGCGGTAAATCATCTAAAGTTGCGTATGTATGAGACAAAAATACATCACTTTGATCTTGTCTCTTTGTAACTGCTACAAGCTCTAAACCCTCTGGTATATAAGTTGGTACATCTTTTAAACTGTGAACAGCCATGTTAGCATTTCCAGCCAACATCTCATCTTCTAACTCTTTTGTAAAATGACCTTTTCCACCTATAAGTGCTAGTGGTTTATCTAAAACCTTATCACCATTAGATACAATCTTATTTAACTCAACCACTACATCAGGAAAGTTTTTCTCAACTCTATCTTTTATATGGTATGCTTGCCAAAGTGCTAAGTCTGAAACTCTTGTTGCTATTACTAATTTACTCATTATTTTGCCGTTTTATATTTATTTTTTTGTTTATCTATTTTTCCATCAAAAAATATTGTTGGAGTTCCACCAACCATCATATCCTCTGCTATATCTAAATCCCTTGCTAAGTGTTGGAGAACTTCCAAGGCATTCATCTCTTTTATAGTGATATGTGAACCCATCGTTTCATTAAAAGCTGCAAGAATTTTTTCTTGAGATTTCTCTCTTGGATTTACTTTTACTTTATAAAGGTTAAGAACAACATCTTTTTTTCCCTTCATCTCTAATGCTGTTGCAGCTTTCACTAACTCAACTGATGCAGGATGAAGACCAGGAAGTGGAAAATGGTAATAATATATAGCAAATTTATTTGGCTCTTTTTTCATTTCATTTATTGCCGAAGGTACAAACTTTCTACAAAATGGACATAAAGGATCTGAAAAAATCGCAACTTTATGTTTCGCATTTGCATTTCCATAAATAAGGTTTGCTTTTGAATAGTACTCATTTTTAAAAGGAAGAGACACTAACTCTTTTAAATCTGTACCTTTATTTAAATCATAAAGCTCTTTTGTAACAACCTTTCCATCTGAAAACCAAAGCATCTTTTGAGAAACTTTACGATTATCTTTTTTAATGACTGCACTTAATGTTACAAAATAAGCCTTCCAATCTCTTTGACCTTTTACACTTATAGTATTTGTAACTTTAATATCTATGGACTTAATAGCTGGATTATGTCCAAAGTTTTTCTGTAAAAAATCTTTTACTAATTTACTTGAGTCTGCCTCCGCAATACTACTTAATAGTAGAGTTATCGCTAATAATTTCAACATCGATGACATCATCTGAATCCTTTTGTATATTATTTTGTTTAAAATCTGTGTTACACTTTCCTGATTTTACATTATAACGATTAACAGCCATACTCGTAAATGCAGAAAATTGGAACAAAATACCTAAAATATCTGTTAAAAAGCCAGGGATTATAAGTAAAATACCACCAAAAATAGTAAATAAGTTTAGTTTTTGGAACTGTTCTAAGTCTATACAACTATATGAAACTGCTGTCATATTTTCCATCAAAGTATTCCTGAAATTCATTAAAATACTTATTCCATAAAATGCCGAAAGCATAATCTCAAAAAAAGTAGCTAAACCACCAATAGCTGATGAAATATTTACACTTATAAGTACTTCTAAAAATAGATATACTAAAAAATATGGCATATTATATTAGTTCCATAATTTTTGCATAAACTTCGTCTACATGTAGAGAAGTTTTTTGGGTAGTTTTTCTATCATAAATTTGAACCATACTATTAACTAACTCTTTTCCAATGATAATAGTGTATGGAAAACCAATAAGTTCAGCATCTTTCATCTTAAAACCAAATCTATCTTTTCTATCATCAAGCATCACATCAACATTTGCATCTTGAAGTTTAGAGTATAACTCTTCGCCTACTTTTACTTGATCTTCATCTTTAATATTACTAACCATTACATTTACCATATATGGAGCAGTTTCCTTTGTCCAAATACAACCAAATTCATCATGATTTTGCTCGATTACAGAAGCTATAAGTCTACTTACACCTATTCCAAAAGTAGCCATCTCAAATGGCTTTGGTTGTCCATTTTCATTTATAAAATTCGCTTCAAGTGCCGAAGAGTATTTATCTCCAAGTTGGAAAATATGCCCAACTTCTATACCTTTTTTAAAGCTAAGAGTACCACCACATGAGCATTTTTCATCAATACTTTGAGTTTGTAACTCTTCGTATGATTTTTCATTTAAGGCATCTATCTCTTCATCTGTTTCAAATATTTTCTCAATATTTGCACCATAATCACAACTATCACAAACTACAATAGTATCTTCACCACTATTTGCCAAAACATGAAACTCTTTACTTCCACTCCCACCAATAGCACCACTATCAGCATCAACTACACGAAAATCAAGCCCAAGTCTTGTAAATATTTTTTTATAAGTTGCTTCCATAAGGTCAAACTCTCTAATCATATCTTCTGTTGAAGAGTGAAAAGAGTAACCATCTTTCATAAGAAACTCACGACCACGCATAAGACCATATCTTGGTCTTGCTTCATCACGAAATTTTGTATTTATTTGGTAAAGGTTTAGAGGTAAATCTTTGTAACTTTTTACACGATTTTTAACTAGTTCAACCATAGCTTCTTCATTTGTTGGACTTAGTACAAACTCTGCATTATGTCTATCTTTTATGCGTAACATCTCTTTACCCATATCTTCAGCACGACCAGATTTATCCCATAGGGCTTGTGGAGTTACAAAGGATAGTTGAACCTCGTTACATCCAGCTTTATCAAGTTCAGATTTCACAATTGCACGGATTTTTTCTAGTACTATTTTTCCTAAAGGCAAGTAGTTATAAAGCCCAGCGCCCTGTTGATTTACAAAACCACCACGGACTAAAAACTTATGTGAAGGTAATGTTGCATCTGATGGTGCTTCTTTACTTGTTGGTATAAATGCTCTAGATCTTCTCATTTGCTTCCTTTAGTTTTTGTCTAATTGATTCTGGGATTGATGATGGCATCCCCTGTTCATCTTTTTTTATCAAAAATTGTAGTGCACCACTAAGCATTCCAGATTGAGATTCTTCTGATGCTTCACGCATTTTTGAAGTCATATCGTGTAAAAATCTTTTCATAACTTGTTGTGCCATCTTATTTACTTGAGCTTCATACTCTTTAGGGATATATCCATTTTTTATAACCCTATCACTCTCTAGCTTCGCAGCTTCAAATGCTTTCTCGTAAATCTCTTTAATCATAGGCTCAATATCAAGAGTATCTAACCACTCAAAAAACTCAACAATACTACGACCAATAATCCCATGAGCTTTTCTTGAAGCCTCTTCACGAAGAGTTTTGTTATCATCAGCAATAGTTTTTAAATCATCAATAGTATAAAGATTTATACGCTCACCTTTATGATAGTTTATATCACGAGGTAGTGCCATATCAAACCAGTAACGGTCAAAATCGCAAGATTTTATAATCTCATCAGTAATAATTGGCGTTGGAGATGATGTAGCTGTAAATAGAATAGGAAATTCATTTATAGCATTTGGAAGTTCTGACATATCCATAACTTTAGCACCACACTCTTTTGCTAAAGCTTCAGCCTTATAATCTGTACGATTCATAATATACACATCAGCACCAGCAGAAACAAGATGCTTAGCTGTAATCTCACTCATATCACCAATACCAATAACAAGCGCTTTTTTACCTTTTACATCATCTAGTACTGATTTTAATTTATTTACCGCAACTGAAGCGATTGAAACAGGTTTTGAAGATATATCTGTCGCATTTCTAACTTTTGCAGCACATTTAAAAGCATGTTTCATTACACGCGCTATCTTTTGTCCACAAAAGCCATTGTCATGAGAGTATCTAAACGCGTCTTTTAACTGACCTGCAATTTGAGTCTCACCTATAACCATAGAGTCAAGAGAAGAAGCTACTGAGAAAAGATGATGAATAGCTGAGCTATCATCAAAAATATCAGCACGACCTTGAAGCTCTTCTCTTGATATTCCAGCACGTTCAGTTAACATATCAAATATATGCTTTGTAGCCATCTCAATATCTGAGCAAGCACAAAACACTTCCATACGGTTACATGTAGAGATAAGTATAGTCTCGCTAATCTCTTCGGCACTATTAAGTTTAGTTAAACAGCCAGTTTTATGATAATCATCAGGGTATGATAATTTTTCTCTTATCTCTAGAGTTGAATTTTTGTGGGAAAAACTTACATTTAAATAGTGCATTAATAACTTCTTTGTATCATAGTTTGTAGTATTTGAACTAGTTGTTCATCATCACTCATAGCTTTCATAGCTTCATTTGAAAGTTTTGATGCTAACATAAATGACTTCTCAATCGTTTTATGCTCTTTCATCTTCTCTTTTATCCAAGTTGTATCTTCATCTGATAACTCTTTTGCATGAAGTGAAACCAATCTTTTTTTATCATCTTCATCTAAAAGCTCATAAAGATAAATATATGGCAAGGTACATTTACCTTCAACGAAGTCATTCATGGCTGGTTTACCAAGTGTAGCAGCATCTGCTGTAATATCTAAAATATCATCAATAATCTGAAAAGAAAGACCAAGGTTTCTTCCATAAAGTGCATGTGCAGTTGCATCCTTTCCAACTAATAGCGCTGAAGCCTTGGCTGCTGCTTCAATAAGTGTCGCAGTTTTTAGATAAAGCATATCAAGATATAGTTTTTCATCAGAGTTAAACTTATCAGCCATCTTAACATCCATCATCTCGCCCTTACTAAGCGCCGTAACAGAAGAAGCAATAATCCGCGCTACCTCTTTAGGGAATGACACAAGCTCTGTAAATGCTTTTGAGTAAAGAATATCTCCGAGCATAACAGCTGTTTTACTGCCATCAGTAGCATTTACAGATGGAACTCCGCGTCTTAGACTTGCTTCATCTATAACATCATCATGAAGTAAAGAAGCTGCATGAATAAGCTCTACAATAGCTGCTAAGAGTGGAGCCATCTCATCCCCATCAGCAATTTTCAAAATAAGTTTTGCACGAAGTCTTTTACCACCCGAGAGCATTGCAAAAAGCCTTGTAACCTCATCATAATTACACTCTTCAACCAATCTTGCTATCTCTGTCTCTACTCTTTGCATTCTCTCTCTTTACTCATTTTTTTTATATTCTAAAACAATTCTTTTTGTATCGTCAGACAAAAAAAGTTCAAACTCAGCTTTTTTTGTCTCAAGATCAAAATCTTTAAACATCACTAACAAGTAAGGTTTGTCATAAAAGTTAAGTCCTCTTGGCTTCAACACAACTCTAAAACTTCTGCTTGTTTTACGCAAATATAAAATATTTTGCGCTACAAATTTATCGTATGACCTAAAAATAACTAAGCCATTATTTTTGTAAAGAGTCCATCTAAATTTAAAGAGTTTCTCTCTACCATCATACTTTACAACTATTTTTTGTTCTTCATCTTTTTTTAATTTCAATATTTTAGATGATATTAAATCAGCACCAAATACAGAAGATAAACTAAAACTAAGAAACAAAAAAACTTGTAAAATAATTCTCAATTTATTATTCGCTTTTAGAAACTATCTCGCCCGTTAACTCAATACATAAACTTTTTGTTTTAGTTTCTACTTCATCACGATTCTCAACAATGTATCTTTCAACTTGCTCATGAAAATCATCACCTAAATGCTCATTTAAAACCATCTCTAAAGCTGCGCGATGTCTTATGAAATTTTCTAAATCAAATCTAACTACATCGTTGTTTGCTGTAAAAATTATATCCATCAACTTACTAACCGGCGTTCCTAAAAAAACATCATCTTCATCTTCAAACAAAGCACTATATTTTGAACTCATATTTTTCCTTAAATTTTAAAATATTTTTGCAATTATATCATTATACTAATTCATCTGTCTTAACATTTTTTATTACAGTACCAACACCATCAGATGTAAAGAGTTCTAATAACATTGAATGTTCAATCCTACCATCAATAATATGAGCTTTTTTAACTCCACCATTGATAGCTTCTAAGCATGCATCAACTTTTGGAACCATACCACCTGCAATAGTCCCATCAGCTTTTAAAGCTTCAACTTGTTCTTCTGTTAAAGTGTCTAGTAACTCTTTATCTTTGTTTAATACACCTGGAGTATCCGTTAAAAATATAATCTTATTTGCACCTATTGCTTTTGCAACATAAGAAGCACATAAATCTGCGTTAATATTAAAGCCAGGATGACCCATCTCTTCACCAGCTGCAATTGGTGCTATAACTGGTATGAATTTTTCATCAATTAGATTTAAAATAACATCAGCTTTTACATTGTTGATATTTCCAGTAAGTCCCCATTTTGAAAAGTCTTTTGCATGAGCCGTGATGAAGTGAGCATCTTTTCCACTAACACCAATAGCTTTTGCTCCATGAGAGTTTAGAAGTGAAACAATCTCGTTGTTTATCTCTCCACTTAAAACCATCTCAACAATTCTCATAACCTCTTTAGTTGTTACCCTTTGACCATCTATGAACTTTGTATCGATTTGAAGAGCATCTAACATCTCAGTTATTTTACTTCCACCACCATGGACAACTACAGGATAAAGGCCAACAAGTCGCATAAGTAAAATATCTTCAGCAAATTTTTCTTTTAGTTGTGGCGAAGTTTGAGCGGAACCACCGTACTTGATAACTACAATCTCTTTGTTGAACTCTTTGATAAATGGAAGGGCATCAAGCAGTGTTTTTACAGTTTCAATCTTTTTTTGCAATTGCATATCCTTAATACGATAATAATTATGCGATTTTATCTAAAAGTAGCTAAGTTATTGGTAAAATGTGTTTTTAGAGTATAAATCAATAGTATTTATAAGACTTTTATCTACCTCTACATGTAGGTCTAATAATGATAAAGGAAGTCCAAAATTTTCAATTTTTACATAATCTTTATATGTTACTAGCAGTGAATCTGAGTCATCTTTTTTAAGTATATCTTCTAACTCTTGTTTTGTGTAAGTATGATGATCAGGAAAGTAGTTTTTACTTATAACATCTGGCAAATATTTATCTAGTCTTGATGGTCTAGCAATTGCAGTCACTAATGACATCTTATTAGTTACATTTTTAAGTTCAGTTTTTCGTTTAAAATCAACACCATCTTTTAAAACTATAGCCTCTTTTGAAGAATAAAGTCTTTCTCTAAAGGGTCCTGCTGGAAGACATGAGTTATTTACACTCTCTACATGTAGAACTAAATCTAGTTTTTTTATATCATGTTTTGAATAAGCATCATCTAAAAAGATGATTTTTGCACCCATCTCTTTGGCTTTGTTTATTGCTATTTTTCTATCTTCACTAACAATCACTATAGCTTTTGGTACTTTATGAGCATAAATCATAGCTTCATCACCACTCTTACTTACATCAAGCAAAACTTTATTACCATCACTCACTACATGTAGACCAGAACTCTCTCGTCCATATCCACGAAGTATAATTGCTACATTTTCATAGTGTTGTGCTAGTGCTGTTACCAGTGGTGTTTTTCCACTTCCTCCAACATTTAAGTTTCCAACACCAACTATTGGTATTTTGAAATCTTCAGCCTTTTTAGAGTTAAATCTTATATACATAACAAGGCAATAAAGCCATGATAATGGCAAAAGCAAAAATGAAACTAGTTTTTGAATGGGGTTTGGGTTGTAGAAAAAATCTTCAACCCAAAAGACTAAACTCTTGTTGATGCTACAGACTTTATTTTATCTATTACAAATGCTACATCTTTATCACACATTCCTGCGTATATTGGTAAGGACATAACTTGTTGATAAGTAGTAAGTGCTGTTGGAAAGTGATTTATCTTTAAGTTATACTTTGTTTTATAGTACGATAAGAAATGAAGTGGAATATAATGAAGACCAACTTCTACACCCTCTTTTTTAAGTTCAAGCGCAAATGAATCACGATTTTTATCTACTTTAATAATATAAAGAGAAAATGGATGTTCATCACTTACAGGTTCAGGGATAGTTATATGAGGGACTCCAGATAATTCTTTAGTGTACATAGCAGCTATATCTCTTACTCTTTTAAGATTTGCATCTTGCTCTTTTATTTGAGCGCGAATATATGCAGCATCTAACTGACTCATAGAGTAATCATAACCAATATCTACAACATCATATATGTATTCAAGCGCATCTTCATCCCTTGTCATAGCATGAGAGCTTA
>Ga0256837_1002674_pt1 | contig 10810 bp, 8 predicted proteins | sample 4562384metaG_FD_185976 | JGI IMG/M metagenome (GOLD analysis project Ga0256837, IMG submission 185976) | Hydrothermal vent microbial communities from Guaymas Basin, Mexico - 4561-384 | ecosystem: Environmental > Aquatic > Marine > Hydrothermal vents | place: Mexico: Guaymas Basin | collected... | reverse complement strand
CTAGCTGTACACCATGCAGCTGAAAAATCTAAAAGTATCTTTTTACCTTTGTTTTTTTCTAAAAGAGTATTAAGTTCATCTGATGAAGTTATTTTGATGAAATGCAATTTTTTAGGCATAGCAACAGAATTCTCTGTTACAATACTGCTCGATCGCAAAAAACCAAGTGGTTGAGTAATACTTGGAGCACCTGCTAACACACTGATAAAAAGTGCCAATGAATAGAGAAATAAAATAGTAGAGAATGCTCTTTTAAAACTGTGTCCTACACTGCTAAAAGCACCAAGGTGCATACTAAATCCAAGTCCAAGCATTGCATACATTAATATAATGACAGATGAAGGTAAAATCTTTTCAAGCATCCAGATAGCAACACCTAACATAAGTACACCAAAGATCTCATTGACCAGTGTCATCCATGCACCCGGTTTTGGCATAAATTTACCGGCACTTACTCCTACTAAAATAAGAGGCACACCCATTCCAAGACTCATAATAAAGAGTGCGGATCCACCAAGAAGTGCATCACCCGTTTGACCAATATAAACAAGTGCCCCTGCAAGCGGTGCAGCAACACAAGGTCCAACAATCAGTGCTGATAAAAAGCCCATAATTGCAACCCCTGCAAAACCGCTTCTTTTTGGATTTTGACTTACACGAGAAACCAAACTATCAGGAAGTTTTAACTCATAAAAACCAAACATACTCGCTGCCAGTGCCACAAAAACAGCTGCAAAAGAGTAAACAACCCATGGATTTTGCAATGCTGCTTGTAGATTAGCTCCAAACAATCCTGCCAATATTCCTGCTATAGTATACGCTACTGCCATAGCCAAGACATAAACCAAAGAGAGTAAAAAAGCTTTTTTTGTAGTAAGTCCTTCTCCCTGCGAAATAATTAAACCAGATATAATAGGGATCATAGGAAAAACACATGGTGTCAGTGAAAGTAAAAGTCCAAAAATAAAAAATGTTGCAAGAACTACAATAAAACTACTGGATTTTATAGTATCTGCTATAAGATCTGTTTGTGATTTTTCAGGCTTTTGATCTACTTTTAGTAAAGGAGTTTCCAACTCTTTTTGAGCTAAGGTTGCAGTTGGCACCACTTTGTTTATCTTTGCAGTATCTATAGCAAGGGTAAAAGTTTTTTCTGTAGGCTCATAACAAAGTCCCTGTTCAGAACATCCCTGATACTCAATTTTTACTTTTACATCTTTTACTCCCCTAACAGAGGGTTCTTTTTTAAGTGTGACAATAAACTCCGGTGACTTCAAATAGACTGCATCACCCATATGATCAACCGCTTTTGGTGCTTTTAGATCAGCTATGGAGATCCCGGGCGTTTCAATCAATGTAACTTTTAACTGCTCTTTGTAAAGATATATCTCATCGGCTATTTTTACACCTGCTATGATTTGAGCTTTATCATTTACTTTAGCATAAGGTTTAAAGGCCTGATCCGGCATTAAAAAACTGCCTGCATGAAGTAGTGCAAAACAAAAGAACAAAAAAGTAACAACTCTTTTTAAAATTTTCATATATTTACCTTTAGATTTATAACGAATTAAAAGTTGTATTATAATGTCAAAAAAGAAATAAGAGTAAATTATGGATATAGATTTAGATACAGAGATATGTGTTTGCAATTCCTTAACGATTAAAGATATAGCAGAGTGCATAAAAACAAATGATCTCAAAACACTTAAAGAGATTTTAGAAAATGATGCACTTCCTATGGGTGATAAATGTGAAGCATGTAAAGATGAGGGCTTTCATAATGACGGACTAAATATTCCTATGGTCCTCTCTATGGTCAAGAGTGGACGGATTTAGGAATAATTATACTAAAAGATGTTCCCCTCTCTGTTGAGATCACATCAACTCTTCCGTTAAACTGTTTTTCAATAATCATTTTTGACATATAAAGGCCTAGTCCTGTGCCGTTTTTGCCTTTTGTACTAAAATATGGCTCAAAAATTTTCTTAATATGTTCTTCTTTAATTCCACCGGCATTATCTTCGATAATAATAGCTACTTTACTCCCTCTATCTTCAATTTTTATAAGAATTGACTTACTTTCAATATCTGAATTTTCATAAACATCAATGGCATTGTTTAATATATTTAAAACAACTTGAATCAGTTCATTGGCATAGACAGTAACTTTTGTATCTGTATCGCCTGTAATTTCTATAAACACCTTATGTTGCAGAGCTCTTGGTTCTATAAAACTGACAGCCTTTGTCATGAGTTCATCTATAATAAGTTCTGTAGCTTTTTTATCGGGATGAAAATATGTTTTAAAATCATCAATTGTATTTGCCAAATAGACAATAGAGTTACTAATCTCATCAATTAAAGCTTTATACTCTTCAATACTCACCTCTTCGCCCATAAGTTCTTTAAGCTGAATATTGGAAATTTGCAGGGTAATTGTATTAAGCGGTTGTCTCCACTGATGTGCAATCATAGCAATCATTTCACCCATAACGGCCTGCTTTGATTGTGCTGTCAATATTTCATCTTTTTGAATGAGCTCTTGAATTTTTTCCTCTACTGTAGCTTCTAGAGATTCATTAATTTCCCGTAACTCTTTTGTTTTTAAAAGAACCTGCTTCTCTAGTTCTTTATTAAAATTTTTTAATTTTCTCTGATAATAAATCAAAATTAGAACGACAATTCCCATACCCAGAAGAATCTTCCATGCCATAGAGTAGTCCAGCTTTGTCTGATATCTGCTGATACGCCAAGAATTCCGTATAGACTCTATCTTCTCTTTTGGGATTTTAGAGAGTGTTTTTTGAATAATTCCAAAAAGAATCTCTTCATCTTTTTGTACTCCAATACTCCCTTTTAAAGGGCTCTCTTTTGCTAAAAATCCATTGATTTTTAACTTCCCGTAACCATATTTGTCTATAAAGTAATCTGCCTGTTCATCCAATGTGACAATTGCATATGCCTGATTGTAAAGAACATCTCTGACCATTTTGTTTTTATCATGTTCAACACGAATTTTCAGATATGGATAGAAATACTGCAAATACTCTTTAAAAGAGTCTTTTTGTACTATAATAATTTTATCTTTTAAAAATATGGGATCATCTATAAAAGAGCGATCCAGCTTGCTTAAAAGAGCAAAGCTTGTCATACTAAATGGTTTTGTAACTTTTATATTTTTATACTCTGTACTTGAAGTTGCCATAACAGAGAGAATATCACACTCTTTTGTTTGTATATTGTAATGTAACTCTTTTTCGGAGTTTGATGCAACAGGTACAAACTCAAGAGAACTCATTTGAGAGATAATAGAAAAAATATCTGCCATCTCACCAGTCAGTCTATCTTGCTTTACCCCATCTAATGGAAAAAGATCATAATTAACACAAAGCTTTACCTGTTTATGTTCTTTTATATAGTGTTCTTCTTTATCACTAAAATGTACTCTGTTTTGATCCTTTTGTGATGCAAAGATAAAACCATCAAGTGTTTTATCTGCACTTATATTGTACTCTTGTTTAAACATCTCCATCTGTTTTTTTAAGAAATTTCTATCAATTGAACCCAATTCATAGGTATAGGGCAGGATCAGTTTTTGTACGCCTATCGCCTCTTTTTTAAGACTCTCTTTAGATATGTTTTTTTGATATTTTCGTGCTATGATATCGATTAGTTCATCTTTGTGAGAGAGTGCATACTGCCACCCTTTTAAAGATGCATCACGAAAAGCTTTCGTTCTTTGAGGATGTTTTTCTGCCTCCTCTTGTGATGTAAAGAGTTCCAGTTGTAAGATATAGAGATTATCATCACTCGGATCCAAGACAGTATACTTGACCCCTTTGTCATCCAACTTGTAGAGTTCATTTGAAATAAATGCAGTCATTGCATCTACTTTTCCTGCTGCAAAGTCATCAATACTGTATGTATGCGGTACTAAATGTAATGCATCTACAGAGACTCCATAACCTTTCAAATAAAGACCAAAGTTGAGTTTAAAGTCATCTTCTGTTGTTGCCATAATTTTTTTACCGAAAAGATCTTTTGGAGAGTGAATTGTAGGCTTTGCGACAAGTACCAAAGCGGCTCTTTTAAAATAAGAAGAGAGCAGTGTCAACGGTTCTCCTCTTAGATACTCTAAAAGGACAAGAGAGTTATAGATCCCATATGTGGCCTTTGCACTTATTACATCATCTTCTATATCAATGCCGTCTTTGTATTCACGCAACTCAACATCAAGCCCTGCCTCTTTATAAAATCCTTTCTCTTTTGCGGCAATAAAACCTGCAAATTCAAACTGATATTTCCAATGCAGTTGCAGAGATACCTTTTGTAACTCTTTTTCATGATTATCAGCATATACAAGAATACTAAAGAGTAAAAAAAAGAGAAACGTTTTCATCATCTGGCTTTTAACTGGTCTAACACATCTTCAAAGCCACCCTCAATTATTGCATTGACAGAACAGGCTATCATAAGATTAATCGGGTGTTCAAAATCTTCAATAATACGATCATATATATCTACATAACATCCATCTTTATAACACTTTTCATCTTCTTTAAAATTATGTAGATATACACTTGTATCTTGCATATACCCATAAACCTCTTTGCCAAGACCATAAGCATATCCACACTCCCAAACAGTACCACTGTCTGCCTCTTTACCGCGAAATGGATTCAAATTGGCTATAACAATATCTGCTGCTTGAATCATATTTTTGTTTGCAAGAAAAATATCATGTGCAATTTTTTGCTTTGGCTGAGAAAAATCAACAATATTATCTAACGGATAAAGTCCTTCAAAACCATGTTGTTTACACAATTCAACTAACTTTTTTCCTATCTCTATAGAATTTTGTTCAAAAACATCCGGTCCGGCAATATAAATCTTTTTCATTAATACCCTAAATTTTTATATAACGATAATATCATAATCTTTATAATAAATAATTTATAAAAGCTTTTTTCATTTTATCTGATTAAGCATACTATTAGTCCTTTTTTCCTATCCTACAAACAAAAAATTACAAGAGAAGAATTATGCCAAACAGATTAGCAAACGCAGACTCCCCTTACCTGCAACAACATAAGGACAATCCAGTAGATTGGTGGCCATGGTGCGATGAAGCTTTTGAAGTAGCAAAAAAAGAGAACAAAGCAATATTTATCAGCATCGGATACTCCTCATGTCACTGGTGTCATGTGATGGAAGAGAAGGTCTTTGAAAATGAAATATGTGCCAAAATTTTAAATGAGAGTTTTATCTCTATCAAAGTCGATCGAGAAGAGCGTCCCGACATTGACAAATACTATCAAGAGGTCTATATGCTGCTTAATCGCCGTGCTGGCGGTTGGCCGACTTCCATATTCTGTACACCTGAGAACAAACCCTTTTATGCAGGGACATACATTCCCCCAGAGTCTCAACAGGGGAGTATTGAAGGTATGGGCTTTATAGATCTGACAAAACTCATAGCCCAAAAAGTAAAAGAGCGTGATCCAAAACTTTTAGAGAATGCCGATGAGATCGAAAACTTTATAAAACAGCCAGAGCATCCAAAAGAGGCAACCGTTTTAAAAGAGGAGTTTTACAAACCTTTCTTGACACAGGCAAAAAGTAACTACGACACACGAAACGGCGGTTTTTCAGTATCTCCAAAGTTCCCGCATGCAAGTACACTTCATGCCCTTTTGAGTATTGATCGCATCTATAAAGACAAAAGTGTCAAAGCTATGGTTACAAATACCTTAGAAAATATGACAAAAGGCGGTATGTATGATCTTGTTGATGGCGGATTTTGTCGATACAGTGTTGATGAAAAATGGCTCATTCCTCACTTTGAGAAGATGCTCTATGATAATGGACTCTTGTGTGGAGTTTATACAGATGCCTATCTGCTTTACGAAGATGAGAAGTACCTCAAAACTGCACGAGAAATTGCTGACTTTTGGCACAACTATATGAGTGAAGATGATCTCTTTTACTCTGCTAGTGATGCTGACAGCGAGGGTGAAGAGGGAACCTACTTTGTTTATACATATGAAGAGGTCTTTGCAGCACTCAGTCAAGCCGGTTACAATGATGCAGCAAAAATGTGTGAAGCCATGAGTATCACACATCATGGAAACTTTGAAAACAGCAAAAGTGTTGTCCGTTTTGAAGATGAGATACCTGAGTGGTTTAGCGATGTAAAGATTATCTTACAAAACATAAGAGCAAAAAAAGAGTACCCTTTTATAGATAGAAAAGTACAGACTTCATGGTCTGCTATGCTTATAAACGCACTCTTTAAACTTGGTGCAGTTGACAGCAAATATAAAACACGTGCTGAGAAATCTCTTGCTATGCTTTTAAAAACAATGCTTAAAGATGATACACTTTACCATACGACACTTATCCATAAAGAGCCAAAAGTAGAAGCTTTCTTGGAAGATTATGCTTTCTTGTCTCAGGCTCTTTTAACAGCTTACAAATATACACAAGATGAGATGCACCTAATTACTGCACACAAACTTGTAAACAAAGCATTAGAGCGTTTTTACAACAAAGGTTTATGGAACTTTAGCGATGGTGAGTTTACTATTAAAGCAGAAGTAACAGACAATACCTATACATCATCAGTATCTGTTATGGTCGATACCATGCTGACACTTGCAACTCTGCTAGAAGATGAAAAGTATGCACACTTTGCTTTTAAAACAATGGAGTACAACTCTTATGATCTCGGAAGACGTCCGATTTATTATCCATATATGCTTACACAGGCTATTCGATACCTTAAAGAAGATAGAGTTGTTAAAAGTTCGGCTCAAAACCTTCAAAACAATATTTATGAGCTTGCAAAGATCCGTTACCCTTTTACACTCCTCAAAGCAGATCAGAGTGAAGGCTATATGATCTGTGGAAAAACAAGTTGTTTTGCCAATACAGAAGATGTTACAGCTGTAAATGAAGTGATTGAAAACTCTTTTTAAACTTTAAAGTCATATAATTGAGCTAAAGGCTATAAATAATGAATAAAACAAAAGAGAAAAAAATTAAACATGTAAAAGGTGACAGAGTCGCTGTCTGGAAGAAAAAAGAGACCATAGAGTATGAAGAGGAGTTAAAGCGTCTGCAGATTGAACTGCTTAAGATGCAAAACTACATTAAAGAGACAGGTAAAAAAGTGCTGATGATCTTTGAAGGGCGTGATGCTGCTGGAAAAGGAGGCACTATTAAGCGTATTACCGAACACCTTAATCCTCGTGGTGCCCGTGTAGTAGCTCTTGACAAGCCTAGTGACATAGAAAAGACACAGTGGTATTTTCAACGCTATGTTCAGCATCTCCCAGCAGCCGGAGAGATTGTTCTCTTCGATCGAAGCTGGTATAACCGTGCAGGAGTTGAACCGGTAATGGGATTTTGTACCCAAGAAGAACATAAGGAGTTCTTACATGAAGTACCTGAATTTGAAAAAATGCTTGTCAACTCAGATATAAACATCTTTAAATTTTATTTTTCAGTCAGTAAGGATGAACAAAAAAGACGTTTTGACAAACGCCGTACTGATCCGTTAAAACAGTACAAACTCTCCCCTGTTGATGAAAAATCTCAAGGACTGTGGGATAAATATACTATTGCAAAATACTCTATGCTTTTAGCTTCCCATACTGATCATGCTCCATGGACAGTTATTCGCTCAGATGATAAGAAAAAAGCACGCATTAATACTATAAAACATATACTCAACCATTTTGACTATCCTGATAAAATTGATAAGAAAAAACTCAAAGCAGATGATGAAATACGTATCCGTGCTGATGATGAGATACGTATTATGGAGACAGAGATGACTCTAAAAAAGACTAAAAGTTAAAAGAGATTCTATCTTTTAACTTTTTTCTCTTGCTTATGCAGATACATTCTTTCATCTGCAAGTGCAATCAACTTGTCAATTTCTACTGCTTCTTTTGGAGCAAAAGAACATCCGTAAGAGGCTGAAACAGAAAACTTTTTGAGACTATCTTCGATTCTCTTTACAAATTTTTCCAAAATATCATAAAGATTCTCTTCCTCATAATTTTTGTTTTCTATTAAAACTATAAATTCATCACCGCCATAACGGACAATAATATCATATTGACGAAAAGTTTTTTGAAAAATTTTACTAACTTTAATTAAAACTTCATCGCCTGCATTATGCCCATAAATATCATTCACTGCTTTAAAATTATCTAAGTCAATAAATATCAATACAAGCGTATTTTCATGCCGGTCAACTCTTCCGAGTGCCTGTTTTGAATACTCGTCTAAATATTGTCTGTTATAAAGATTTGTCAAAGAATCCCGAATAGCCATATCGAAAGTTTTTTGTATTTTTTCATTTTGTTGGGATATAAAATAGTCATATTTTTTTGTTACCTCTTCAAGCATATTTTGCAGTAACTGTATTTTTATATTTTCTCTCATTTTTCTCTCATTACAACAGCAAGTGATGTTTCATTGTAAAATTTTAGTTTTTTATACATTTTATCAGGTCCTATCTCTCCAAAAGTAAAAAATCCAAATAAGTTTGTTTGAAATTTTTCAGTATATGCTTTTAACTCGCTCTCTTGTTTATTCTCCAAAACATATTGACGTGCTATACAGGAGAAATTAAATGATATCTCAGGATTTGGCATCTTTTTGATCAACTCTTCAGCCACTTTTTTATCTGCTAGGATCAAATCATCAGACGTTGCAAACGATAATTTAAAATAATCTCCTTTTTTCACCGGAGCAAAAAATTCAACATAATGTTTTTTAATATCTGAAACAGTCCGCAGTGTCAATGTATACCCATTTTCTTCATCTAAAATATTTAATGGACAATACCATAAATTTTGAACATTCAGATCTGCGTTTTGGGCATTTAACATTTTTTTTGCTATATACGGAAAACTTTTACCATCATCTACGGTATAGAGTCTGTTACCTTCTGTTTTTGCAATTTTGTAGGTAATTCCATATGCTTGAAAACCAAGAGCAATATCAATAAAAGCTTCTACATTTCCAAAACTCAATACAACAAAACCATTTTCTATTAACTGATAATCTACATATTGAAAAGCTTGAACTTTATTCTCTTTTAAAATACCTGAAGATACACCACCAACTATATTGTTTATTGGTGAATATGTTAATTGATTTGATATATCTTCTATAACAGAGCCTATTTTTCCATCTGACAACCCGGCAAAAATAAGATGAAATTTATGACTGTTGTTGTTAAAATAATCTACTGCTTTGTCAATCTCATCTTTTTGGCAAAGCTCTTTTAGATAAAAATGTTCTATCGTAGCCTCTTTTTCAGTTTGAAGGCAACAAACACTTAAAGAGTTCTCAACAACATTCTCATAATTAAAGTGTTCTATAGCATGGAAAATAATAAAATTTTCTGTTTTAAAAATTTTATAAATTGATTTTGCAACTTTTTCTATATCCAAATCAGGGTGCAAAGCAAATATTAAATAGCTGTATTTCCCAAACTCTTTATCTATACGGTGATATAACCCTAACAAAGATATCTCTGCAGAGTTTTCATCAAAGATGTACTCCGACGTATATATCATAGATTTCATCAATAAATCTTTATGTTAATTTTTCATATTTTATCACTAATTATTACAAAGTGAACTTAATAATATTTAATTTATGTAGGACTTTTCCCCCCAGTATTAAATATATTTCGATATAATTTTCTTTTTTACAAAGAGGTTTATTTACATGCTAAAAGATTTAGGAAAATATATTTTTATGCTTGAGCTTGGGCTTAAATACAAAAAGATCTTCAAACAAACTTTTTTTCACCCTTTCATTACTTTAAAATATGGATATGAAGAACTTTCACGTGCAAGAGGAGAGTACTCAAACAAAGTACTTGATTTTTTAAATATACAAGTCAATCTTCATGGAAAACTACCAGAAGAAGACAAAATTCTCTATGCTATCAATCACCGTTCATTACTAGATATTTTAGTAATGGAAAATATTTTCCTTCATCACCATAAAAATGGTACATGGATAGCAAAACAGGAACTCTTTGAAGATCCGATTTATGGAAAGTTTTTTGAGTATAGCGGATGTATTGCTGTTGATCTGGAAAACAAACGCGGTTTGTTAAACTTTTTTAAGACCATTAAAAAAATCTTTGTAAAAGTTGATAATATGAATCTCTATATCTTCCCTGAGGGTGAACGTTTTAAAGGTGAAGGTATCCATAAATTTCAAAGCGGTGCACAAAAAATTGCAAAAGCAAATAAACTTAAAATTGTTCCGGTCTATATTCAAGGCAAAAACGAAGAGGTCTTTAAAAATGCTCCTTATGATGAGCCATACAGTGTAAATGTCTATGTAGGCGATATTATCAGTCATGAAAACCTTGAAGAGAGATATCTTGAGTTTTATAACTCCATAGAGAATAAAGAGACAAAAAAGGGTGAAAATGCATAAAATGACCTTAGGTGTAAACATCGATCATGTTGCCGTACTACGTGAAGCACGCCGTGTTAATGATCCAGATATTTTAGAGGCTCTTTTTGTAGCTTGTCAAAACGGAGCGGATCAGATAACTATTCATCTGCGTGAAGATAGACGTCACATTCAAGACAGTGATGTAAAAAATATCTTGGCTCACTCAAAACTGCCTGTAAACCTTGAATGTTCTATTAACAAAGAGATCCTCAATATTGTAGCTGAAATGCGACCACACCGTGCTACTTTGGTACCTGAAAAACGCCAAGAGGTAACAACAGAAGGCGGACTTGATGTTTTTACCTATGCTGAT
>Ga0256837_1002670_pt1 | contig 10814 bp, 6 predicted proteins | sample 4562384metaG_FD_185976 | JGI IMG/M metagenome (GOLD analysis project Ga0256837, IMG submission 185976) | Hydrothermal vent microbial communities from Guaymas Basin, Mexico - 4561-384 | ecosystem: Environmental > Aquatic > Marine > Hydrothermal vents | place: Mexico: Guaymas Basin | collected... | reverse complement strand
TAATTGGTTTGCTTACTGCTATTGTATTATTTTGTGTTGTAATACAAAATCAATACCTTCTATGACGTCTTTTAAATTATTTACTCGATCTAATTTTGCTGATAATTTAATTTTTGTTGTGGTGTTTTTTGAATTATATATTTCAAATGAAATGACTTATTTAAATATTGTATAATCTTGAAGTTAATGGTAGCGTAACGGCATTTACATAATAAGCATTATTTAGTTTATCGCATTATAATATTACATCGAGTTTTGAAATGGAAGTATATATAGAGATTCTTTTTATATATGGTAATAAAAATAGGTACAGGTAGGGTATAATTGGCATTGTCTAATAATGGTTATAGTTCATAAATAAAATCAAAAGTAATATGGTATTGCCTAAAAGAATGAAAAAATTATTATAAAAAATTCTAGATACGAAAAGCTATCATAAATTAACCCACCTGATTTTTTGTTGTTAACTAAAAATCAGGTGGGTTAGCGTTATACATACTGTGATGACTTTAAATAAGATGCTTATTTTTTTACTAACCATATAAAAACTAAAGGAATAAAAATTAGTGTCAAAAAAGTACCAATTAGTAAACCACCTATTGCAACTGCTCCCAATGGAGCTAGTCTTTCAAGTCCTATTGCAGATCCTAAAGCAACGGGTAACATACCAGCTGCCACAGAAAATGCGGTCATTAAAACAGGTCTGGTACGAATCCTGATACTTTCTAACATTGCATCATATCTACTCATACCATCAGTTATTTTTTCTTGAGCAAAATGTATTAATAAAATAGCATTATTGACGATTACACCCGATAGTAAGATGAAGCCCATCATCGCAGGCATTGATATATGGTAATTAAGCGCTAATAGTGTCCAAGCAGCTCCAATTATTGTGAGTGGAATTGATAAAATAATCATCAATGATATTTTGATGGAATCAAAAAATGTTATTAATGTAAAAAATATTAAAACGACAGCAAATCCAATTGCACTTGCCATTCTGCCAGCTGAGTTTTTAAATTCTTTTAAATCACCCATTTGTGTTAATTTTACACTTGGCGGTAAATTAATATCTTTTAAATGCGTTTCAAATTCATTCATAATATGAGAAATTGCAGATTTTTCTCGAAATCCATATATATTTAACGTATAAAATAATCCTTCACGCTTAATAGTATCTGGTTCTAATTTGCGTTCAATATTTGCCACACTTGCAAGTGGTATTTTATTGCCATTAGGGGTGTCTATTAGTAATGTTTGCAAGGTAGAAATTGTATCTCTTTGTTTTAATGGTAACCAGATTCTTATTTTAAAATCATTACTATTGTTTGATGGAAATGTACTTATTAAAGAGCCTTGTAAAACAGTTTTTAATTGATTTGTAATGTCTTGATCGTTTAATCCATAATGTAATGCTTGTTTATGATTAACATTAAGATTGTATACAGTTTTATCTTTATCCCAAGTTTGTGAAACTGAGACTATGCCCTTGGTTTTAAATAGGGCTTTTTTAACTTGAGTGCCTGCAATGATTAAGTCATCAAAATTAGTACTTTGTAACATTACATCAACATTAGCCCTAATACTTGCCATTGCTGTTGCGCCATAATCAATAACTTCGAAGCGTTTGATATGTTCTATCTTAGAAATTAGCGGTCTTAAATGTCTTGCAATCTCCCATATAGTTTCTTTTCTTTTATATCTATTTACATAAGTGGCAATAATTGATATATGGTCTGTTCCAGCGCCACTCCCTATACTTAAGACACCAGCTTCACTTCCTATTGATGAAGATAGGTAATCTAGTTTATTTTCTTGTTGTAGTATTTTATGCACTTGTTTTAAAATTATTTGACTTTTTGTTATTGGTAAATTTGGCTCAGTAGTGATATTAATTTTTATGCCGCCAGTATCCATTGGAGGCATTAATTCACGTCCAATTAATGGCATAACTATACGTATACTAATTATAAATAAAATCAGCAAACTTACAAAATATACGATGGCTATAGCTTTCTTTTCTATTGCATTGCGTACTGCTGTTGCAAAAAAAGATTGAATATATTCATTACCTGTGTTTGAGAGTTTGTTAAAGAAGGCTTCTGATTTTAAAATTATAGGGTGTTTTATGGTTAATAATTTTAATGAGATTAGTGGCACAGCAGAAATAGAAATAATATAAGAAGCAGTTAGTGCTAATAGTAAGGTTGTTGTTAAAGGTCTAAAGACTGTTTGTGGGTATCCGCCAACAAATAAAATAGGTGCTAATGCAATCATAGTAGTAATAGTACCTGAAAAGTCTGCGAACATAATTTCTTTTGTGCCGTTTAATACAGCCTTATTTATATTAGACCCCAGTTCACAGTAATGCCTTTCTATATTTTCCATTACAACAACGGCATCATCTAATAATAAACCCAATGCTAATATTATGCCTGTTAAAGTTACAACGTTAAACTCTATGCCAACTAACCACATTAAGGCTATTGTTGTGGCATAAACTAAAGGGATAGTTATCAATACCACTAGTACTTGCCTAAAGCTTGCCAGAAATATAAAAACAACAAATGTTGACATAAGAATAGCATCTCTTAATGAATCAAACATATTATTTGTTGATTGTTCTATGGTATCTTTTTGTGTGTCAGTGATTTCAAAATTTAAATTATGGTAGGTAGATTGTAAAAGGTGTAGTTCTTTTTCTATATGATTAATAGTTTTTACCACATCAGAATCAGCCCCTCTTTGTATTGCAATAGCAATAGCTGGTTTACCGTTGCCATAATATTCTGCAGTATTTTCATAGTGTTTAAATGATATTTCTGCTATATCTTCTAACTTTAAATTATGAGTAATTTGCAATGCTTTTAGGCCTTGTATATTTTGATTTCTTTGAGCTGATTTTAATAAATAGCGACTGGATTGATTGCTTATATAGCCTATCGCATAATCTTTATTGTTAGATTGAATAGTTTTTAATATTTGTTGTAAGCTTAATCCGTATAAATCTAGTTTGTGTTTATCTATAATAATTTGAATTTCTTTTTTAAATCCTCCAAATACATCAATATTTGCAACGCCTGAAATAGTGAGCATTTTAGGTTTAATAATATTATCAGCGAGTAATCTTATATCTTCTAAAGATTGTTTTTGCTTGGGACTACTAATTGCTATTGTAATTATGGGAGCGGTAGTGGCAGATATTTTATGTATTTGAGGCGCTTTCATGTCGGCTGGTAGATTTGATTTTATTTTTTCTAAAGCAGTGCTAACATCACTTGCGGCTAATTCTAAATTTTTAGTATATTCAAATTCAGCATGTACCACACATACTTCGTCTATTGTTGTAGAATATACTCTGCGTATGGAATCTAATGTATACAATTCTTCTTCTACTGGCACTGCAATGGTGGAGGCAATTGTTTGAGCTGATGAGCTAGGTTGTACCAAAACTACCGCTATTTCTGGATAATTTGATTCTGGAAATAATTTACGATTTATATTTTGATAACCAATTAAACCTAGTATTGAGAACAGGGTTAAAAAAGAATAAATAAAATAAGGTCTAGATAATAATTTTTCAACCCAAGATTTATTCATTGTTATTACCTTTAAATATTTCAATAGTATCGTAATAAGGCAATCTGGCTAGTTTTGATTCATTAGCACATGCAACAGGCCATTTTAAGTTATGCTTAGTAATAACAAATTGATTGTTACTAATTAGAGGTGTTACATCTTGTCTGATAAATTTATTGTTTTTATAAACCATCACACTAGTTTGATGGTTATTATGTAAGAGCGCATTTATTGGAATAGCAATACCTTTTAGTTGTTTTGTTAAAACATTTATAGTAACAAAACTATTGTAAGGTAAGTTTATATTTTTTAATAATACTTCGGCAGTAGATAAATTGTTTTGTGCATCAGCATAAATATTGGAAACGTTACTAATAATATTTTTATTGAATGTAACTACTTGTCCAGTAGAAATATGGGCGTAATTATTGGCAAATTGAAAGGTAAGTTTTTGTAATTTAGAGTGTATAGTAAGAATTGTCTTACCAGGTATGCATAAAGAACCCTGACGCATGTAAATAGTGCCTACAACGCCATCAAATGGGGCACGTATATTTAAATATTTTAATTGGTTTAGCAATGATATTTTTTTTTGGTTTAATTCTATTATTGACGCATCAGATTGTGCAAGAATTATTTCAGAGGCATCTAATTTCTCTTTAGATAAGCCACCGGCATTATATAAAATTTTATTTCGTTTATATTGGTTGTTAGCAAATGTTTTTTGTTTAACAGCTGATCGTATTTGCGAGTATAGCGAGTGTAATGATGTTGATATTTCTGTGTCATCAATGGCTACTATTGATTGACCCTTTTTGACGTGTTCACCTTCTTTTACTTTAATCTTATTTATATTAGCAGTAAATTTTGAGGCTATATTTGCTGTGTTATAAGCTTCAACTTTAGCTAAGAAAGGCTCAAATTTTTTAATAATTTTTTCTTTTGGATTTATAATTTTAATTCTTATGGTTGGTTGTTTGGGGGTAGGAGTATTTGTTACTGAATTTTTACGTTTTTGTACGAGTAGTATAGCTACAATAATACAAAATATTATGCCTATTGCTAAGATATATTTTTTCATTTATCTGTTCCTTTTTCTAATAAATAATCTAAATAGTATAAATTATCTTGATAAGTATATTTTGAAGAGATGATTTTACTTTTAGCAATTTGATTTTTTGCTTTTGCCTGTAATAAATCATTTAAATTAATAGCGTTATACCGATATTTAATTAGTTCTATATTTTGGGTTTTATTTGTTAAGTCATACTCTGTTTTTGCACTATTATAATTAGCAATAGCAGTATTAATATTACGAATTGCAGTATAAATATTTAATTTTAAATCTTTTTCTATTTGTAGTTTTTTTAGCAGGCTTTGTCGTTTGTGCAATTCAGCTTGTTTTATATCTGCTTTATTTTTACCAAAGTCAAATATATCCCATTTTAGATTTATTCCAACTTGCCATGTTTCTGTATGGTTCCAAGTATTCGGCACAGCATTTGTGCTATCGTTGGGTCCAAAATTTTGTCCATATATCGCATCAAATGAAATTTGTGGATATAATTTGGATTTGTTCCGGTTGATTATTTGGTTGTCACTTAAAATGGCTAAATCAGCTTGTTTATAGATTTGTAGTAATTTTATATCTGGATTTAAACTTTTATTTAATTTTAAATTAATTGGTTTTATATTTATATCGATATCATTTATTTTATCAATTTTAGGTATATCTATTAAGTTTGCTAAAGTGGCTTTTACAATTTGATTTGAATTTAATATTTGAGTTTGTGTTGCCTTGGATTGTTCTAATTCAGATGTTATTTTTAATAAATCTACTTTAGCATTCTTGCCTATTTTCACGCCTAAGTCAATTTGTTCGTATAATTTATTTAATGACTGTGTATATTTTTTTTGAGCGCTTAATTGATGTTGTAATGAAAGTGACTGTAAATATAAATTTTTTATATTATATACAATCTGCTGAACGCTTAGATTTATTTTGGTTTCATTTATTTTTTGTTGTAATTCTGCCAGTACAATATTGGAAGTATGTGCAAAGCCTGTAAAAAGTGGCAGTGTATATTTTAAACCTACCATTGATAAATTTGTTGTGGTTGCAACGTCTTTTGACATACCAGCAGGTGTCATTGGCACCAATGTTCGAGGCATATTGTAATGATAATAACTACCTATTGTGCTAAGTGAGCCAAAGGTTTGTGCCTGTTTTTGCTTAAGATTATTTTTAGATATATTATGATTTATTCGTTCTTGTTGTAAGGTTAAATTTTGTGCCATACCCAATTTTATGCATTTTTGTAAGGTTATTGCCATGCTTTTATTTGGAGCGCAAATAATTAAAATTATTAGATAGATTAATGTCGCAAGTTTCTTATGCATAATGTGCATATGTCCTAAAGTAATGATATTAATGGTTAACGGTATATGTAAAAGTTGATTATACAGTTTTTGATAGATTAAGGTTGTATTTTATAAAATAATAATAATGCATATAATTTTATACGAGATAATTACCTAATAGTTCATACTTTATTAAACGCTTTAAAAACTGTACAAGTTACAATTTATTAATATTGTCACTAATTTATTAATACCGCTGAAGCAAGATATGATCAGAACTTATCGCACAAAAGTATGTAGTGCTTCTCAGGTTGAATAAGTAGTGCTAATAGTTTTTATATGACTATATTTTTCAAGTGATGAAGATATAAAAGTATTTAGCCAGTGAATCATATCAGAAGCGACTTCATAATCAGGAAATAAAATTGAACGCCTATAAGACAACCATTTATATATTTCTAATTGTTTAATTGTTTTTTCTGCTTTAAATAATATATCGGCGTTATCACTAGTTTCATGTAATACTCCCATTCTAGGCCCAATAAATAACATATAATTATCACTATCGTATTGTTTGGGTATTTCTACGTTTTCTGAAAATACTTTAACAGGCATTGATTTTGATAAGGCACAGAACGTATAATTCTCTAAAAATTCCATTTGCTCACTGCGTTTAATATCTGCTGGTAAGCATGTGATTAGCCATTTAGTTAAAAGATCGATATTTTCAACCTGATCAGCACGTTGCGCCAATGCTAATTGTCCATCAGTTACATGAAATTTAAAATATTTGCGACTTTCTTTTAATGTAAGTCCTTTAAATGCAGACAAGATATCAAATACTGAGTTAGTTTCTAGCTTTTCTGCCGTTGATTCTATTAACGTCCAATTAGGACCAAAATTAAATGGGGCAGTGCAGTTTGGAATTTCAATATGCAAATTTTTTTCAATATAACGCATGGATTGTTCGGTTAGAGCCCCAATATACCCAAAAGGCTCGTGTTTATAGCGTCCAGCTCGCCCTGCAATTTGCTGTATTTCTTGGCTAGTTAAGTTTTGTCTACTGCGAGCGATATGTTTAAAATGTTTAGAAAACACTATACGTTTAATTGGCAAGTTTAATCCCATTCCAATTGCATCTGTAGATACTAAGTAATCTGTTTTGCCTTCTTTAAAAAGAGAGGCTTGTTGTACGCGTGCACCAGGTGCAAGATTACCATATATAACTGATGCTGGTCCAGGTAATTGCCCTTTAATATCTAAAACATCTTTTCGTGAAAATGCAATAATTGCAGACTGAGGAGGCAGTTCTTTTAACTTCCAAGGTTTTTCATCCATTTTTAGTTGATTAAAACGGTGAAATTCGCGTAGATTTAACTCTTCGTTTAGATAATCTTCAATAATAATTTTTAAAGCATTATAGGCAAACATTGATCCAGTAAATATGATACGTTTTGCAGGCAATCCTAATATTACATTTATCCATGCAAATCCTCGATAATCATCATTAAGCATCTGCACTTCATCTAGTACAGCACATTCGATTGGTTGATTTAAATCAGCCATTTCTACAGTACAGCATATATGCGAAGCGTTAGGTTCAACTATTCTATCATCGCCTGTATATAAACTAGATAATTTTCCACGTTTTTCTAATTCTAATTTTCCTTCATATGTCATTAGTCTTAGAGGAGCTAAATAAACGCCATTTTTAGCCTTTGCTAATTCTTCATAGGCCGTGTATGTTTTTCCAGAATTTGTAGGACCAGCAAAAAAATCAAAAGATCTTTTAATCGCTCTTGCCTCAGGAAATAAAGATTTAATTCCTTCTAATTTTAATAGTTTGGTAAATTTTTGGTGATTGATATTGCTTACAAAGTTATTGTCAAAACCCTTGTATTTTCTAAGAACCATTTTGATTACACCTTCTTGGTTGAAATTTAAAATAGGCGTATCATTATTTATTTTTAGTTCTAATGGATTTTGAGATGACAAAGCTACTAATGCACGGGGGATACTTTGTATTAAATCTGATAGGCTTTCAATGGTTTGTTTGTTTTGTAATCCAATATTTACAATAGTTGTATAATTTTCAGTTAAAAAAGCTTCGCTACGTTCGACTACTTTTTCAATATGCGACAATAAATTTTGTTTATGATAATCTATTTTTGGGTAAATATTTGTATAATATTTATTTAAATTATTTTCAGATGGATAGTTATAAATGTCGTCATAAATAGGGGGTAATTTAATTTTAATACGCATATTAATCGAAAAGTGTTTGTTAAATATTGGCAATGTTGGAATGCCTCGTCGGTTAAAACTCATTCCAAAGCGATTCATCATTACTAATTTAAAAAACAGTGATTCAGATATAGTATCATTAGTTCTTATACAATATAGTTTTGTATCATGCGTCATAGTATTTAATAATGGCATGACTAAGTCGTTGATATTTTGATGTAGTAATTCTTCAACTTTTGTATAAAAATCTTTTGTGCATAGTGCTATATTATCTGCGGTATTTAATGTTAAAAAAATATTATCAATATTTAAAAATTTATTTTGCAAATAAAAATACCCTTTTGGTGTGCGTAATTTAGGATAAAAATATTCTTTGCGTACTATACCATGTTTAGAGCCAGTTTTTATCAAGTTTTTAGCAAGGGCTATAATGCCAAAACTACGACATTTTTTCCAATCATCTAGTGTTATAGTTTGATTTATACTAGGAAAATTATCTCCTAACCGTCCAAAAAATTCTACAATTTCTCTATGGGGGTTAATTCCTTCTAATTTAAAATAATGTTCTGCAATTCTTCTTCTTATTATACCAGATTTTTTTTTTCGTAAAATCTTAATAGAATTTAAAATGGCACTAAATTTATCTTCTGAATCGCTAAATCTAGGATGAATCAAATCAGTAATTAATGGGGCATAGGGGGGTAATTTATCAATATTATTTTTAACAATGATTGAAATTTCTGAAGGTTCGTAGGTCATGGTATCAACTAATAATTAAAGTACAAAACATAAGCCATATTAAATTTTTAGATTATTCAAAATCTACAAAAACTAATTGTTTGGCTATTTCTTGCGCTTTTTTGCGGTTTATAAGATATGCAATTATTTCTAGTGCAAATTCAATTGCTGTACCAGGTCCTTGGCTTGTGATCACATTATCTGAGACAACTGTGGTTTGATTGCAATATTCTGCTCCCCAAAAATCATCTTTAGTAGAGGGGTAACCAGTTACTTTTTTACATTCTAACATATCAGTTTTCATTAGCACTATTGCGGGTGCGGCACATATTGCGGCAATAAGTTTTTTTTGTTTGTTGCATTCATTAATAATGCTCATTAATTTCTGTGATTTGGCTAAATTATGAACGCCTGGGATACCACCAGGTAGAATAACGCCATCTAATTCTTTTGCAGTTACTTCTAAGTGGTCAAATTCAAAATCGCAGTCTATAGTTAATTCGTGTGAACCAGCTATTTTGCGGCCGCCAATACCAGTTAGTAAGACTTCAATTTTGGCACGGCGTAAAATATCTATACAAGTGATAGCTTCGCTTTCTTCAAAGCCACACGCTAGGGGAAATAAAACTGTTTTTGGCATATTAACGTAAACTTTCTTGTATTTTGAAAATAGGTAAAAATATTGCAAGCACGATAGTTCCAACCATTCCACCCATCATTGATATTAATAAAGGCTCAATTAAAGATGTTAATGCAGCAACAGTGTGCTTTACTTGTTGATCATAAAATTCTGATATTTTATTTAATAATGTTTCCATCGCGCCAGATTTTTCACCAATGCCTACCATTCTAACTACCATCGGCGGGAATACCCAACTTTCTGAAAGAGGGCGTTCTAACGGCGAGCCTTGTCTGATACTATCTTTAGCTTTTACTACAACCTCTTCAATAAGTATATTGCCAGATGTGGATCCAACAATATCCAACGCACCCAATATTGGTACGCCACTTTGGAGTAAGGTTGAAAATGTCCTAGCAAATCTTGAAATAGCAACTTTTTGAAAAAGTGGTCCAAAAATAGGCACTTTTAACATTATGTAATCCCAAGTTTTTGCACCTATATATGTTTTTTTTACAAACATAAATAACGTAAAAAATACTATACCTGAAAATAAAGCTCCAGGAATAAAATTATCACGCATATATAATGATATATCTAAAATCATTTGAGTAACAAATGGCAACTCGACCCCTAAACCATCAAAAATACTTTTAAATTTTGGTACAATACCAACCATCAAAAATATAGTTATGCCAAGAACTAAACACAGTGAAATTACAGGGTATGTCATGGCAGATTTAATTTCACTTTTTAATTCTTCAGCAGCTTCTTGATATTCTGCTAATCGGGTTAAAATGTCTTCTAATTGTCCAGATGCTTCACCAGCTTTTATCATATTAATATAAATAGCTTTAAATATTTTTGGGTGCTTGCCTAGAGAGATAGATAAATCTGCGCCTCCGCGAACATCTTCAATAATATCATCAAGTGCAACCATAAAACCAGGACGTTCGGCTTGTTCTTTTAAAATTTCTAAAGCTTCTAAAAGCGATATGCCTGCACCAATCATTGTGGCAAGTTGACGAGTAAATAAAACCAAATCCGATACTTTTGCATTGTCTGCTGGCGGTGCATTAAATAAGTTTGTACCACTAATATCACGTGCTGTTACTAAAGTAAGTCCTTTAGCTTCAACCCTCGTTCTGATACCTTCTTTATCTTCGGCAATGGCAATATTCGAAAGTTTACGTCCAGATGCCGTTTTGGCAGTAAAAAGAAATCTAGGCATTATTTCCTCTATCAAATGTTAATTTTAGATCTTCAGTAT
>Ga0256837_1002669_pt1 | contig 10815 bp, 11 predicted proteins | sample 4562384metaG_FD_185976 | JGI IMG/M metagenome (GOLD analysis project Ga0256837, IMG submission 185976) | Hydrothermal vent microbial communities from Guaymas Basin, Mexico - 4561-384 | ecosystem: Environmental > Aquatic > Marine > Hydrothermal vents | place: Mexico: Guaymas Basin | collected... | reverse complement strand
TCCTCCTCCCCCATCAAACGGTGTTGCATCTCTTCATACAACTCTTTTTCATCAGGTCCAAAAGTAAGCACCACTTGGTGTTTTTTCTGTTCTAACACGCAACGGATAAGCTCCTCATATTCATCCAAGTTCCAGTTTGCATCACTTGAACCCCCAAAACCAACATGAAACGCTACCACATCTTTCTTTATATCGTTGTTGATGCAAAACACCTCATAGATTTTTTTCGCATCTTCAAACTTACATAAAGGTTTGGGAAACGATGTATCTATATCAGCAAATATACTGCGTGTTAGCTCCAAATTATACTCAAACTCCGCCATCTTCACTTCACTTCGTCGTTGTTTAACTCTTTTGTTATAAAAGATCTGTGCTATTTTAGTCGCAGGTGCTATGCGTAGTGAAATACCTGCTAAAAACTGTGCAAGGGCAACACGGGTATTGGAAAAGAGTGTGACAGAAGCATCTATTTTGGCAACACGCAACTTTTTTACAAGTGTCAAGAGTGAACTTTGCGACTCATCAACAATCACCTCATCGATAAACGGGCAACTTTGTGCCAAAGCTTTGTTAAGCGGTGCAACAAGAACGATAATTTTATTTTCAGGATTATGGTTTTTCACTACATAGATCGCAGGAAGTGCCGTTATAAAATCACCCAGTTTATCGTTTCGCACCACTAAAATATTCATCCTCTACAATCCTTCTAAAAGTTTCTCCAATTTTACCGAAAAAACGGTACAATTGCACTTATGAAAACACCTTTTAAATGGGATAACCATTCCGATCAACCAGCACTACTAAAAGATAAGGCATATAAAAAACAGATGCGTAAAAAAGAGCTTGGCTCTTTATTCAAAACAGCAGGTATGGCACTTCTTACTTTACCACTCTCACTTATGATGATGCCTTTTATCAAAAGACGCACCATTGACTCAGAAACATTTTTTTCTTTAGGGGTTGATTTTGAACGCAACACGCAAGAAACACACCAACTCATCGAAGAACTTGGAGTAAAACATATACTCTTGCGTGTTAAGTTATGGGAGATGGAAAAACTTCCTGAACTTGAAGCATTTATTAAGCAACACGCAACCAAAACCATTACATTAAAAATATTACAAGACAGAGAACATATAGAAGATAAAGAGCTTTTAGAAAAAGATTTACACAACATCTTTGAAGCGCTCCATAGTTATGTTGATTATTTTGAGATAGGCTCTACCATCAACCGTGCCAAATGGGGATTTTTCTCGGTACGTGAGTATTTAGAATTTTTTCAAGTAGCTTACAAACTCAAAAAAGAGCACTACCCAAATATCAAACTCTTAGGTGGAGGGGTGATAGACTTTGAGTTTCACTACACGGCTCATACACTTTTTAATCTTTGTAAATGCCATTATGATGCAACGGCTGCTCTTTTATATGTCGATAGACGGGGAGCTCCAGAGAACACGCAACTCGGATTTACCCTTACTGATAAAATTGCCTTCCTTAGCACAATGGTATGGCTGAGTCCCAAAACAAACCATGCTTTACACATCACCGAAGTAAATTGGCCCATAAGTAACACAGCCCCTTACGCACCTACAAGTGAGCATGAATGTGTGAGTGAACAACACTACAGAGACTATATGTTACGCTACTATTTCTTAGCATTTGCTTCACAACAGGTTGACGCAGTATCGTGGCACCAGCTTATAGCTCCAGGGTATGGTCTAATAGATAATCGTGAAAGCATTATAAAAAGGGAAGCATTTTATGCATATAAATATATGTTGCGTGTTTTACAAAAAGCTCAGTTTTTACGCCTTGATATTAAAAGAAATTACTATATACTCCAGGTGTGGGTTGATGAACAACTGGTACAAATCCACTGGTCACTCAAACCAACAACGCTAAAAAATGAAGATTATTTTGATGCATATAATACCCTTGGAGAAAAAATTACAACCGACATCCTAAAAATAGCTTCTGCTCCTGTGTACCTTTTCATCACAAAAGAGGTAGGAAAAGAGGTCAATGCAAGTGAGAGAATAGAATGAGAATCTTAATTATCCTGCCAAACTGGCTCGGTGATGCCGTTATGGCAACTCCTGCCATTGAGCTTTTAGTAAAACACTATCCTGATGCACAGCTTATTTTTGTAGGAAGTTATGTTTCCATAGAAGCTATCAAACACCATCCAAATACGCAAGAAGCTATCGTAGATGAAACAAAAAAAGCATCATCACGACTTCTTGCAACCTATAAATTTGCCAAACAACTAGGCAAATTTGATATGGCTATCAGTTTTCGTAACCAGATCCACGCTTCACTGCTGCTAAGGTTTACAGATACCGTCATCACCATAGCACGCAACTCATGGCATTCAAAACTCCTGCTTTCTCATACACCAACGATAAACACGCAGCAGCACCTTGTGAAACAATATGCCCAACTTGCTATGGTCAATACCAACAACTTCAATGGCGAAATACCACCACTCAAACTCTATATACCTGCTAAAAAATTTGAAAAACCAACACTTGGTATCAATGCGGGAGCGACATACGGCAGTGCAAAACGGTGGTATCCAGAGCGTTTTGCAGAAGTAGCAGCACATTTTAAAGAGCAGCTTGATATCATCATCTTTGGTGGTCCCAATGAAGTAGAGATGGCACAGGATATTCAAAATCATTTGGAGAAACTAGGTGTTACAAATTTTACCAACCTTGCAGGCAAAACAACCATAGAGGAGTTATGTGCCACCATAGGGGGATGCTCTTTATTTATCACTAACGACAGTGGACCTATGCACGTTGCAGCAGCTTATCAAGTACCAACAGTCGCTATATTTGGACCGACAAGATATAAAGAAACATCACAATGGATGAATGAAAAAAGTATCATAGTAAGGCATGAGATGGAGTGTAGTCCATGTATGAAAAGGGAGTGTCCATTAAAACACCATGAGTGTATGACAACTATCACAGCTTCTGAAGTGATAGAAGCTGTAAAAAGTTTAGGGGTTTAAAAACCTATTTTAAATCCAAAATAGACAGATGAATTATAATTAAAATCGGCTACTTGGTAGTTAGTTTCTATATGTCTATATCCAAGTACTAAATTACCATGTGGAATAATCTCTATATTATAATCTATTCTATATTCCAAATAATTGTCTCCATCACTAAAAGCTAATGATTTTGGGGCAAAATATAAAGCTCCATGAAGTCTCATAGGTACAAGATTTTGAATAGGTAATTTATACGCTGCTTCAAGCCCCAAAGGTAATGAAGAAAAATCTTGTGTATGATTAAACTTCACACCCATTCCTAAACTCATACCCTGATTACCTATTGCATGCATAGATAAAAAATTTACCTCATAAAATGGATCCAAATTTTCTGTAACATCAGAATTACTCTCATCACCATTTAAAAACTTTGCTCCTAAAAACATAGTCTCAGGTTTAATGGCATCATTAAACTGACCCATATCAAAATTAAGACCTATCTCTAAATCTGTATCATTAATATTAATCTCGGCATTGTGCATCGCAAAAGATGACACTGCACAAAACGCTAAAACGCTTAATTTTTTTAACATGTACTTCCTTGTATTTTTTCTATAGTTTTTGTTGTACTTTTGCCATCTACAAAATCAACGAGTTTCAATTCACTAGCAAATTCTGTTCCGACAACTGCTTTTCCTTTGTAATCACCACCTTTGACAAGAACATCAGGTTGTATCATCTTTATAAGTTCATACGGGGTATCATCTTCAAACGGTACAACAAAGTCAACCGCTTCAAGTGCTGCAAGAAGATACGCTCTATCTTCTGCTATATTTACAGGGCGAGTGGGTCCTTTTAAACGTGAAACAGAAGCATCAGAGTTAAGTCCAACAATTAACACATCACCAAAACTTTTTGCAACCTGCAAATATTTTACATGTCCAACATGCAAGATATCAAAACATCCATTGGTAAAGACCACTTTTTTCCCTTGCGATTTATAACGCTCAACTATCCTTTTTATCTCTTCAAAAGATTTGATGTGTGCATCTGATGTACTTTTATGTAAAGAGGCTTCATACTCCTCTATCTCATCCATTGTAACTGTTGCACTACCAATTTTCCCGACCACTACACCTGCGGCTAGATTAGCAAATGCAGCTGTCTCCTCTATAGATTTACCAGCACTTAAAGCAAAAGCGATGGAAGCTATAACTGTATCTCCAGCACCAGTTACATCAAACACCTCTTTGGCAACTGTTGGAAATCGTTTCATTGCCTCATCATAAATCGCAATCCCATCCTCTGAGAGTGTGATAAGTGAAATATCCAACTCACATTCACTTTTTAGTTGTAAAAGTGCTTTTTGTAAAGAATCATTATCAACAATATCAATTCCTGTTGCAAGCATCGCCTCTTTTTTATTTGGTGTTAAAAGGTAAGCGCCTCTATATTTAGAAAAATCACTCCCTTTTGGATCAACTAAAACCTTCACTGCGTGTTGCTTTGCCAATGAAATAATATTTTGACACAACCTGTCTGTTAAAACACCTTTGCCATAGTCTGATAAAATCACTGCATCATACTTTGCTATCTCTTGAGTCAACATCTCTGTAATGGTTGCTACAGAGCTTTCATTGATATCTTCTTTACTCTCCTTATCGTAACGTAAAATCTGCTGGCTCACAGCGATTACACGGCTTTTTTTAGATGTTTTACGATTATGCTGTACTATAAGGTGTTGCGTGTTGACATCTATTGCATCTAACATACTGACAAGTTCATCACCATTTGCATCATCACCAATAACCCCTGCAACACTTACATGAGCACCAAGAGCCTTAAGATTGTTAACAACATTACCAGCACCACCAAGCACTGTTGTTTCTTTGGCAATATCAACAACCTGAACAGGTGCCTCAGGACTGATGCGTTCACATGAACCCCAAAGATAGTGATCTATCATCAAATCACCAATAACAAGGATATTGGGCTGTACATTTTTTAAAATATTCATACTATTTTTTCACTTCTGTTTCATAAATACGTTTAATCTCAGGAATATACATAGCTATTCCCTCTTCCATTGAAAAGCGAGGTTGATAGCCCAGATACTCTTTTGTATCCATAATATCTGCCTGAGTAAAAAATTGATACGAACCTATATAAGGATTAGGGATATATTCACATTGTAGTTGCGTGCCTAGTTCCTTTTGTAAAATATCTACTATATCTTGGAAACTTCTTGCTTTTCCTGTTCCAACATTATACACACCACTTTTTTTAGGCTGCATAGCTTTAATATTTGCTTGAATAATATCTTCTATATAGATAAAATCTCGTAAAATCTTATCACTTCCCTCAAAAAGACGAGGATTTTTTCCAGCCAATATCTGATGTCCAAACTGTAACACCATTGATGCTGTAGTATTTTTAAAATACTCCCTTGCACCATACACATTAAAGTAACGAAGTCCCACTATATTTATATCAGAACTTTCCATATACTCATAAGCGATATTATCCATCATCACTTTGGAAAAACCATATACATTATTAGGAGACTCATACCCTACTTTAAAAACATCACTGTCACCATAGGTTGCAGCTGATGAAGCATAAATCATATTTGCCTCATGTTGAACTGCAAGATCTAGCAGATCTTTAAAAGCATTGACATTTGTTTTTACCATTAGGTCTTGCTCTAGTGCTGTAGTGTCTGAAATAGCTGCTTCATGAAAAATATAATCAAACTTATAATTCACTTCCAAATCAAGTAAGAGATCTTTATCATTAATATCACCGCTGATTACCTCTCCACTAAAACCCAAAAGATTTTTAAAATGACCAAATGATTTTAAATTTCCATTACTCAGTGTTTCTCCACTTCGAAAGCTATCAAGAACAACAACTTTTGCTTTAGGATGATTTTCCTGAAAATAAAATGCTAAGTTTGCACCAATAAAACCTGCACCGCCAGTTATTAAAATAGTTTTGTTCTCTAAATCATCTTTTATATATCTCATAGTCATACTCACAATAAATTAATTTTAATAAAATAATACCTTTAAATTGATTAACAAGTATTTAAGACTTAACCCATTATAATTAAATCGAAACTTTATATTAAGGAAACAAAATGAAAAAAATTGTAATCGCTTCAATCGCTGCGTTAGCAGTATCTACAGTTGCTATGGCTGGTGTAAATGGGAAAGCATGTGTTGCATGTCACGGTGCTGACTGGTCAAAAAAAGCTATGGGTAAATCTAAAAATGTTGCTGAGATGAGCCATGCTGATATCGCTACTGCACTTAAAGGTTACAAACATGGTACATACGGTGGACCAATGAAAGGTGTAATGAAAGGGCAAGTAGCTCGTTACTCTGATGCTGATTTAGAAGCTTTCGCACAAACTATCGGTAAATAATTTTACTATTTTGGGTTGCCTTTTGGCAACTCAATCTTTTTTTAAACTCACCTATTCTGGTCGATACTCTTTTTTACGAAGAGCTTCTTTTCTTTTAGCTTCCATTTTTACGGCATCATTTAATTCTTCTTCATCATCATAAAGTGCAGCATTTAAAAATTTTTCTTTATCATCAAACTGCCCTTTTTTTATAGCCCACATCAATGCTACAAGTGCTATAGAACCTAAAAATACAGATACTCCAAGCATCATCCCTATAACCCAACTACTCATTTTTAATCCTTGTATCCTATTTTTATTCTCAAAGAGTTACCCACAACAAGCAGTGAACTTATACTCATAGAAATAGCAGCGATAAGAGGTATAATATATCCAGCCATTGCAAGTGGTATCGTAATACCATTATACACTAAAGAGAGTCCTAAATTTTGCTTTATCATACTAAATGTTTTTCTCGAAATAGTAAAGCTGTCATAAAGGGAACCAAAGGTATCATTTAAGAGTACGATATCACTCACCTCAATAGCTATATCACTCCCATTACCCATAGCAATAGCGATATCACTCTCAGCAAGTGCTAAAATATCATTCACACCATCTCCAGCCATCACAACGATTTTTCCATCTTTATGTAATTTTTCTATATAGTTTGCTTTATCTTGAGGTGTCATCTCTGATATAAATTCTTTAATACTAACCAATGAAGCAACTTTTTGAGCACTTCGTTGATGATCACCTGTAAGCATAATCACTTCAATACCCAACTTCTCAATTTCTTGTATTGCCTCTTTAGCATCTTCTCGTGGCATATCAAAAAGTTCATATTTTACAAGAACTTCTCCATCATATGCAAAATAAAACTCACTGTCTTCACTCTTGTCATCAACATCAATACCAATAATTTTCATCATTTTAGCATTGCCACCAGCCAACATTTTTCCATGGTACATAGCTGTAATTCCAGCAGAAGCAACATTATTGTAACTTTCAAGTTCCAAACAATGCAAATTTTCATCATAAACATAATCTGCAACCGCTTTTGCAATAGGATGTTTTGAATTTAACAATAATGAATAGAGTAAAGAGATATCAAAATCTTTATAGATTTTCTCTTTGACAACGTGAGGTTTTCCTTGAGTAATCGTTCCTGTTTTATCAAGCACTAAAACATCAGCCTGTGACATTGTTTCAAGTTGTGCCGCTTCTTTAAAGAGTATCCCCTTTTTAGAAGCGATGGAGAGACCAACCAAAGTTGCAACAGGAGTAGCAAGAGCAAGTGCACACGGACAAGCTATAACGATTACAGAGATGGCAATCATAAAAGATTGTTCAAAATCTGATGAATAGAAATACCACCCTATGAAAGTAAAAGCAGCCAAAAGTAAAATCACCGATGAAAAATATTCACTAAGTCTATTTGCCAACTGTTGTAAACGAGGCTTATTATTCATAGCATTTTCTAAAAGTGATACAATATTGCTCATCGTTGAGTGTGCATAATCTTTACTCACTTTGTATTTTACATCAGCATCAATACTTACTGTCCCACTGATAATAGTATCACCAACAGTTTTAAAAATGGGTTCACTCTCTCCAGTTAAAGAAGATTCATCAAATGTACCACTTCCATCTATGACTTCACCATCAAGAGCAACCTTGTCACCAGCATTGACTAAAACAACCTCTCCAACAGCTACATCATTGACATTTTTTGTGAAAACTTTTTCACCATCAAGAACTTTTACATCGTGTGGCAAATATTTATTCATTACATCCAAAGTATCTGCAACACTTTTTTTACTCAACACTTCAAGAAATTTTCCAACAAGAACAAAGGTTACAATCATAGTCACAGAATCAAAGTAAGCTTCACCACTGCGTGTTAATGTAATATAAATAGAGTACAAATATGTAAGCATAGAACCAGTAGCTACCAAAGTGTCCATATTTACGGTTTTGGTTTTTATTCCATAATACATCCCTTTGAAAAAAGGCCATCCACTATAAAATAAAACAGGAGTTGCAAGTACCCATTCCCCAATATTAAGTATATGTTTAATATCTGCACTAATACCTGAAAAATACCCAGCATATTGAGCAACCATAATGGTCATCATATTCATTGTAGCAAAAATGGCAACAGCCATACGAAGATAATACTCTTTTCGCTCTTTATTCGCTTTTTCTTCTTGCAATGAAGCATCATAAGGGTAGGCATTGTAGCCAATTGCACGAATCATCTCAATAATTTGAGAAAGTTTTACATTCTCATCATCCCAAACAATTTTTGCTTTATTATTTGTATAGTTGATATTAGTTGCAATAACTCCATCCATATTAGTAAGTGCTTTTTCATTCAACCATACACATGCGGCACAATGGATCCCTTCAATAATTAAAGAAACTTCACTAAAGCCATCTTTTGTCTGTTTCACATATTGCTCATAAAAAGCAGGAGTATCAAAATTACTGGCATCTTCAAACTGATTTGATGGAGGTGCTAGATGTTCATCCCCTAGCTTTTTATAAAATCCATCAAGTCCCTGTTCACTTAATAGATGATAAACACCCTGACAACCATTACAACAAAAGTAATGCCCATCATCTTCTATCATAACATCTTCACTAAACTCCAAATGACAATGATCACATTTTACTTTTTTAGACAACTTCAAATTTCCCTATAGTTGTATTTTTTTTCATTTTATTCCATGGTTTAATATATCCGTTCATACAAATATATACACCAGCTATCTCTTGGGTTTGTGCAAACCCTATTGCCATTCCAAGATTAAAACTCGCTTCTGATTTTTCAATTGAATATGGTTTCATAGCACCCGTTAAAACAATTACTCTGTCATCAAAAATAGCATCTAAAAACTCAGCAGTTACATCGATTGTATCTGTACCATGTACTATAACAAACTCTGCCTCGTCAGATTCACTGATGATACTAGTAAGCATCTTCCTATCATTAGTATCCATATCCAAACTATCTTTATATACTACACCAGCAACCATAAAATGGTGTTTGATATGTGCCATAATTTCATCAATTGCATCATTATCATAAGGAACTTCCATTTCCCCTGTCAGTTCATTATATCGCTTATTAAATGTTCCACCACTATTGAGTATTAGCATCTATTTTTTCCATATCTGTTTTAGTTTATTAATAATTTTGGAGGCTTTTGAGTGTGTAATAGTCTCTGATTCATCAAAAAGATAGGTTTCTTGCACACCAGCTCTCAAAGCAGCTTCTATATCTCTTTCTTTATCTCCAACCATCAAAGAGTTTTGCAAATCTATAGCAAAATCTTTTTGTGCTTCTAACAACATACCTGGCTTTGGTTTTCTGCAACTACATTCGCCTGATATATCTGGATGATGGGGACAAAAATAAACATAATCTATATTGATACCTCGTTTTTTGAACTCTTCATTCATCCATTGTGTTAGAAGATGAAAATCTTCTAAAGTATAGTATCCTCTATCTATACCTGATTGATTTGTAACGATGAAAAGATGATACCCTAAATCTTGATAATATTGACATAATTCAAAAATACCATCTATAAATTCAAAATCCTCTTTTTTATAGAGATAATTTTTCTCTACATTGACAACACCATCTCTATCTAAAAAAAGTGCCCTCTTCACGAATCACTTACTCCATTACCAAAAATCTCCTTTTCGATAATATCACATAATATATGCCCAATAAGAATATGAGACTCTTGAATTCTTGGTGTTGCATCAGATGGAACAACTAAAGCAATATCAGCCATTTGTGCCATTAAGCCACCATCACGACCGACTAAAGCAACTGTAAAAATATTTTTCTTTTTTGCACTTTCAAATGCTTTGATAATATTTACTGAGTTACCCGAAGTAGAAATACCAATGAAAATATCACCCTCTTGTCCCATCCCCTCTAACTGACGAGAAAAAACTTGATCATAACCGTAATCATTTCCAATTGCTGTTAAGTTTGAAGTATCTGTAGTGAGTGCCAATGATGGGATAGAGGGTCTGTCAAATCCATAACGACCTACAAGCTCAGCCGCAATATGTTGCGCATCAGCAGCACTTCCACCATTACCAGCCAAAATTGTTTTTTTATCAGTTTTATACAAAGCAACACATTTTTGTGCCACTTCAACAATTTTATCCAATAAAACATCATTTTCATAAATAGCTTGTTTTGTTTCGTATGATTGTTTAATTTGATCTTTAATATATGCTTTCATAAAGTATCCTAAAATAATATATGAAATAATAACACAAAAGGCATAATAGTAAGCAAAGAAGAAAAGAAAGATCAAGAGTTATAGAGTGATGGTAAGTTTTAAAGCTTACTGTCAAGATTACAATCAGAAGTAAATACAAT
>Ga0256837_1002668_pt1 | contig 10815 bp, 5 predicted proteins | sample 4562384metaG_FD_185976 | JGI IMG/M metagenome (GOLD analysis project Ga0256837, IMG submission 185976) | Hydrothermal vent microbial communities from Guaymas Basin, Mexico - 4561-384 | ecosystem: Environmental > Aquatic > Marine > Hydrothermal vents | place: Mexico: Guaymas Basin | collected... | reverse complement strand
TCAAGGAAAATTTACAGCTAAGCTAGATGATAAAGAGATAGAGAAGTTTTGTATACTAGATGATGAAGCTCAAAGTGTTTTAGAGACTGCGGTTTTTAGATTTTCACTTTCGTTTCGTAGCATTAAAAAAGTTCAAAAAGTAAGTCGTACTATTGCTGATTTGGATGATAGTGTATTGATAGAAAAAAGGCATATTTTAGAGGCTTTAAGTTATAGACGCAGGTAAGCTCTACATGTAGAGCTTATATATTATAGTAGCTTGCGTTTGGATGGTAAACAACCAATGCACTAGTTGATTGTTCTGGATGAATTTGGAAAGTTTCAGATAACTCTATGCCAAACTCTTCAGGTTTTAAAAGGTTAAACAGTGGACGATTAAGCTCTAAGTCTGGACAAGCTGCATAACCAAAACTATAACGACACCCTTGGTATCTGTTCATTTGAACATCACTTAGTTTACTTCCTTCATTATCTGAAATATTTAAATCAAGTCTTATCTGTTTATGGGCAATCTCTGCTAGAGCTTCGGCTAAAGCAACTCCAAGACCATGAAACTGATAATACTCAGTATAGTTTCCAGCATCCATAATTGCACGTTCTGCATCTGAGAGTTTTGCTCCTGCACTTACACAGGTGAGTGCTAACACATCATGTCTATCTGAATGAAAAAAGTCACTTAAAGCACGATGTGGTTGCTTAGATTGTCTTGGAAAATGAAATTTTTCTTTTGCTCTTCCCATAACTATATCAAGTGGTTCGCGATTTATCTCTGTCTCTGAGTAATAACCCTCACTCTCATCAAAGATAAGCAAAGTATTGTCATCACTTCTACAAGGCCAGTAGCCATACAGGATAGTTGGCTCAAAAAGTTTCTCATCTATAAATCTTCGTTTTAATCTCTCATAAATTGGCCAAACAACTTCATCTAATTGTTTTTGATAATCCTCTTTACTCATACCTTTAGAGCTATAACCCCATTGAGATTTGAACATATACTTATGATTTATCCACTCAAAAGCCATCTCGATTTGTTGCTCTGTGAGTTTAAGTTCGCGTCTTCCCCAAAAAGGTGGAGTTGGAACTTTTACATCGCGAGATGGCATTTTTAACTCAGAAAAAGGTGGGATAATTACCTCTTTTTTCTCTTTTTTCTCTTTTACTTCACCATCTTTAGAATGTAAGTTAGTATCAAAATTTCCAGCTTCTATGCGACTCATTGCAGTTACACCATCAAAAGCATCTTTACAGTAAAAGATAGGGCCATCATAAAATGGGCGACAATAATCATCTATAAATGAGCGAGTAAGTGCAGCCCCACCTAAAAGGATAGGTATCTTAATATCTTGTGCTTTTAGTGTCTCTAGGTTTTCTTTCATAACTTGAGTAGATTTAACAAGAAGTCCACTCATACCAAGTGCAGAGATATGTCCATCTTTTATAGCTTGCAAAAAGTCATCTAACTCAACTTTGATACCAAGATTTTTAACTTTAAAACCGTTGTTTGATAAAATAATATCTACAAGATTTTTCCCAACATCATGAACATCACCTTTTACAGTACCAAGTGCTAAAGTTGTGTCCACCTCTTTTTCAACTTTTGGTAGGTATGGGTTTAGATGATCTACTGTTTTTTTCATAGTCTCGGCCGATTGAAGCACAAATGGGAGTTGCATTTGACCGCTTCCAAAAAGCTCTCCAACAACTTTCATAGCATCTATGAGAATTTCATTTACGATTTTTTCAGGTGCTATTTTGTGACGAGCCTCTTCGACAAGAGGAATCATTCTATCTTTATCGCCATCCATGAGAAGTTTAGCAATCTTTTCTTCATCACTCATCGCCAAGTACTCTTCATCAACCGCATCATTATCAACAGCCTCTTTTGTAGAAAAGTGGGCTATAAATTTAAATAGTGGCTCTTCGCCTTTGTTAAAAATAAGGTTATTACAGATATCTTGATCTTCTTGGCTTATTTTATTAATAGGGATAATATGTTTAACATTGATAATAACGCTTGTCAATCCAGCCTCTATACAATGGTGTAAAAACATAGAGTTAAGATATGGTCGTGCATCTTTATCTAGCCCAAAAGATATGTTTGATAGACCTAGTGTAGTGCTAACTTCTGGATGTTTTTGACGAAGTAATCTTATAGCTTCAATGGTATTTATACCAGCGTCAAAATACTCTTCATCCCCACTTCCAAGTGTGAAAGTAAGCACATCAAAGATTAAATCTTCTTTTTTTATGCCATGTACATTTACTGCACGCTCGATTATTCTATCTGCAACTTCGAGTTTATTTTCAACTGTTTTTGCCATACCAACTTCATCGATAGTTAGACATACAAGCGATGCTCCAAACTTTTTAGCTAAGCTACAAATAGCATCAAGTCGCTCTATACCATCTTCAAGGTTAGCAGAGTTAATAATAGGTTTTCCGCCGATATTTTTTAAAGCTGTCTCAAGTCCAGATACTTGAGTAGAATCTGGCATAAGTGGAAGGGCGATTTTTTGGTTATACATCCCCATAACAGCATTCATATCTTTAGTCTCATCTCGTCCAGCAAAGCCAACATTTACATCTATTACATGTGCTCCAGCACGAACCTGTTGTTGAGCAACACTTAATGTTCCTTCATAATCCTCAGCTAGTAAAAGTTCACGAAAGGCTTTACTTCCTGTGGCATTTGAACGCTCACCCATAAGTAATGGTGCTGGTTCTTGCATAAGTGGAGTTGTGTTAAAAAGTGAGGCTACTGAAGTAACATGACTTCCACTTGGTTTTTTTGGCGTGATATTTGTAACTTTATCTACAAGTGCGCGAATATGTTGAGGTGTAGTTCCACAACACCCACCTAAAAAACTCACACCATCGTAAGCTAAAAACTTCTCTTGTTGCTCAACAAACTCATCTGGTCCCATCGGATAGTAAGTGTAACCACCACGATTTTGAGGAAGTCCAGCATTTGCGTGGACACTTATGGGTTTATGCCAAACTTCACTTAGAGTTTTTACATGTTTTAGTACCTGTTCTGGTCCAGTCCCACAGTTAAAACCAAGACTTAAAATATCAAAAGGCTCTAGTATAGTTGCGATGGTCTGTGCATCAGTTCCAATAAGCATAGTTCCACTAAGTTCAATAGTTACAGAAACCATTATAGGGATTTGAGTCCCCATTTGCTTATTTGCCTCTGTACAAGCATGAAGTGCTGCTTTTATTTGAAGTGGATCTTGACAGGTCTCAAGTAAAAATATATCTGCACCACCATCAATGAGTGCTTTACAAAACTCAGTATAACCCTCAAACATCTCATCATAAGTTATATGTCCAAGTGATGGAAGTTTTGTACCTGGTCCAACACTTCCTAAACAAAAACGTGGATGCTCAGGTGTGCTAAATTTTTCACACTCAGCTTTAACAAGCTGGGCTCCTGCTTTAGTAAGTTCATAAGCTCTATGCCCTATTTGGTACTCATCTAAAACCCAAGAGAAAGATCCAAAAGTGTTAGTTGTAATTAGGTCTGCACCAGATGTTAAATATGCATGAAAAATATCAGATAAAACTTCAGGCGCTGTAACATTTAGAAGTTCATTACAACCCTCGTTACCCTCCCACGCTTCTTTACTTATTTGTTCATCGCGTTGTTGTAGTTGCGTACCCATCGCACCATCTATGATAAGTGGGCGTTTTTTAATAGTGTTTAAAATATATTCTTTTGTGCTCATAAAGTAGATTTTACCAAATTGGAACATAAAATATGCTTTTAAATTTAATCTAATTTGACGAAATAAATATAATACTACTTGACTTTTATCGTCAATAGATGATACAATGACGCTTAAATTAAAAGAAAAGGAAGGTTTTATCGTTAAAATGGTAATTTCTTATATACGACATGATAAACATTTTGATTCTACTCATGATCAATTGCAAATGATTAATTCTTATGCTGTTAGTAAAGAATTAAGTATTGATGATGAGTTTATTGATCAAGTATCACTAAATAAACGCTTATCACAAAGAACAGAAGTTACTAAATTTTTTCAAAGTAAAACAAAAGTTACACTTTTAATATATGATGTATGGGTATTAAGTACTAATATGGAAGATTTGATTCAAATGTTTTCATGTCTTTTAAAAAATGAATATAGCATACATTTTATCAAACAGTCTGTTATAATATCAAAAGAGAGTTCTGTAATGTTAGTCTTAGGGCTGATTGATCAGTTGCGTCAACATCTACAAGATGAATCTAAAAAAGTAGTTGGAAGACCTAAAGGTAGTCGTTCTAGTTCTAAATTTGATAAATATATTAATGAGATAATTTCATATATAAAAGAAGAAAAAAGTGTTTCAGAGATGGCTAGACTTTTAAATGTAAGTAGAAGTTCACTAAAAGACTATATAGAATCAAGAGATTTAAAACAAGTTGCACATGGTTCATTATTACCAAAAGCACCAAAAAATGCCGAACAAACAATAATAAATACTATTGTTTGTCCAAAATAATTTATTACGGGAGAGATAAATGAGTGAAAAGAAAAAGACAGGTATAGATATACCTACACCATGGAGAATAAAAAGGTATTACTTTTTTGTTTTTTTAACAGCGGTTGCTTTGATATTGCCGTGGATTAAAGTAGATGATAGTTATTTTTTCTTACTTAGTTTTGATAAACTAAAACTACATCTTGCTTTTGTTCAGTTTGATATGCAAGAGCTTTATTTGCTACCATTTTTACTAATGATAATGTTCTTAGGAATATTTGGAATGACAGTAATGGGTGGTCGTGTTTTTTGTGGATGGATGTGTCCGCAGACAATTTTTCGTGTAATTTATCGTGATTTAATAGAAACTAAACTTCTTGGGATGCGTAAACGTATTAAAAACAAGCAAAAAGAACCAGATATGAGCAAGCCTGAAAACAAGGTGAAAAGAGTTATTGCTATAAGTATTTGGGTTGTTTTAGCTTTTGTAGCATCTTCAAACCTTATGTGGTTTTTTGTTCCACCTGAAGACTTTTTTAACTACTTAAAAGATCCAATGGAGCATGGTGTAGTTTTTGGAACTGTAATAGTATCTGCACTATTTTTAATATATGACATCATATTTTTAAAAGAGGATTATTGTATATATGTATGTCCTTACTCTCGTGTTCAGTCAGTTTTATATGATGAGCATACAGTTATGGCACTTTATGATACCCATCGTGGTGGTCATATATATAATGAAAATAAAGAGAAACAATTTACTAAACAAAAAGATCTTCAAGAGTTTGAGCCTCATGCTGAGTGTACAGCGTGTGAGTCTTGTGTAACTGTTTGTCCTACTCATATTGATATTCGTAAAGGTCTTCAGTTAGAGTGTATTAACTGTTTAGAGTGTGTTGATGCATGTACTACTGTAATGGGTAAACTTGGTAAACCTTCGCTTGTTAACTGGTCTAGTGACTATGAGATAACAAATCAAAAAGGTAAGACTAAATACTTTAGACCTAAAGTTCTAGCATATATAGCTTTACTTATTGGACTTACTATTGGTATGGGTGTAATGGGTAGCAATAAAGAGCATATGCTTTTAAATATTAACAAAGAGTCCCGTCTTTACTCAACTAAGCTTCTAAGTGATGGAAAAGTTAGAGTTGATAATGCTTATGAGTTTTTACTACAAAATACACAAAATGAAAAAATGAAGTTTTATTTTGAAGTAATTACGCCAAAAGATTTAAAAGGTAAGATAACTATTGCTAAACCTACTAAACCTTTTACGGTTGTACCAAATGTTAAGAAAAAGAAAATCGTTGTACTAAGAACTACTGATGTGTTAGCAGATGATGCTAGACATGATACAATAATACCTATAACTATCCGTGCTTATGCACTTGATCATGAAGATAAGATTGTTGTATTTAGAAAAAGTAACTTTATCTATCCTCGTGCAGATGTTATAAAAAAAGCAAAATAAATTAAGCTTTAAACATAGATTAGCTAAACTTAAAATATATTTTTTAAGGGCTATCTATGTTAAAAAAGATTTTTTACTCTCTCATAATACTATACACCTTAGTAGGTTTTATTTTACTCCCTATTTTACTAAAACCAGAAATAGAAAAAGCAGCTAATGAAGCTCTAAATGCAAAACTTTCTCTTGAAAGTATCTATATAAATCCATTTGTTTTTAAAGTTGAACTATCTGGCGTAAAGCTAAAAGACTTAGAGGATAATCATCTGGTATCTTTTAAATCTTTAAAAGTTGATGTTGAACTTTATTCACTTTTTGCTTCAGCTCTACATGTAAAGAGTATTGTACTTGAAAAGCCAAAAGTATCTTTAGTTCATAAAGAGGATAAGAGTTTTAACCTTGCTACTATTTTAAAGCCTAGCGAAGATGTAAAAGAGGAGGAGAAACCTGAAGAAGAATCAGCACTTCCGAGAATAATAATAGATAAAATAGCTATAAAAGAGGGCTCACTTGCTTATAGAGATTTAACACAAGCAAAAGAGTTTGACTTTGAGTTAAAAGATTTAAGTTTTAAACTTCAAGATATTGATACAAATGATTTTGATTCTAGTGATGGGTACTTGCGTTTTCATACAGAGTTAGGAGATAGTGGTGTAGTTGATATTAAGACAAAGATAACAGGTTTAAAACCTCTAAAAGTTAAAGGAAATATAGATTTTAAAGTAACAAAACTTTACAAAGAGTTAGATTATATTGAGGATAGACTTGGTGTAGAGGTAGCAAATGGCGCCATATATTTTCATGCAGATTATGCTGCAAATATTGATGACTTGAACAATACTTTGGTTGATAATGTATCATTAAAGCTAGATCATTTTAGAATCAAGCCAAAAACTCAACATAATGATGTTTTAAATATTGGCACTCTACATGTAGAGGGTGTGAGAGTTAAACCGTTTATGCAAGATGTATATGTGGAAAAAGTCTTACTAGATACTCTAAAACTTAAAGCTTCACTTAATAAAAAAGGGGTGCTAGATTGGTCTACTTGGCTTCCAAAATCGGAAAAAACTAAAGATACAAATAAGAGTGTAACTAGTGATGAAAAAGATGCGAAACCTTGGAATGTATTGGTAGATAAAATCACTGTAGCTAAAGTATCAGCAGAGTTTGATGATGCAACAGTAAATCCAGCTGTAAAAACAAAACTAAATGAGTTTAACTTACAGATAGACAAATTTACCCTAAAAGGTGATAAAGCATTTAACTACGATATGAACTTGGTTTTAAATGATGAGTTTAAATGTAGCTCATCAGGAGATGTAAGACATGATGTTTTAAAGATAAATACAACTCTTAAATGTAGAGAGTTTGATATACTTCACTACAAACCATATATAATAAAAGCTGCTAAAAAAGAGTTAGATGAAAATGATGTTGATTTAAAAAATGCGAAGCTAGACTTTTCACTTGATGCTATTGTGAGTGATGATGAGGTTAGTTTAACAAATACTACAGTAGTTTTAAACAAGTTGCTAATCAATAAAAAAAGTAAAAATAAAAAACTTTTATCTCTTAAAAAATTTCAAGTAAAAACAAAAGATTTAGTTTTAAAAACTAAGCAAAAACCACTTGGTATTCACTTGTCAAAAGTTGATATAGTTTTAGGTAATCTAGCAGTAGTTGATTATTCACTGCAAGATGCACAAACACATAAAATAGATAAAATAACGCTAAATGCAAAAGATATAGATGCAAAAGAAAAAACATGGTTGAGTTATGCTCTAAATATTAAACTAAATAAGGGTGGGCTAATCTCATCAAAAGGTAAGCTAAGACACACTCCACTAAAACAAAAAGGTGTATTTAGCATCAAAAAATTATCACTAAAAGAGGCTACGCCATATCTTCAAGATAGTATGTTTGTTAGTTTAAATGATGGCTTTTTAAATTTGAATTCTAAAGTAAGTTATGAAAAGAGTGATAAAAAACCAGATTTAAATGTAGATGGTAGTTTATCATTGGAATCATTTGAGCTTAGTGATAGTCGAACTAATAATACACTTTTATCGTTTGCAGAGACAGAACTAAAAAGTTTTAATTTAAATCTATTTCCAAGTAGTATCTATATTGATGAGGTTAATTTAGATTCATTTTATGTAGATGCACAGATAGATAAAAATAAGCAGATGAATTTTGCAAAATTATCTAAGAAAAAAGATGATGCAAATATTACAAAAGTAGAAGATACTAATGAAACTACTACAAAAAAAGAGGATAAGTTTGCTTTTAAACTTATGAAGTTACATGTATCTAATGGTACTGCAAATTTTGCTGATTATTCTTTACCAATTGATTTTAAGACATCTATGCATAATCTAAATGGAGATGTATACGCTATTTCAAACTCTGATGGTGAAGTTTCTTATATAAATATTGATGGTGAAGTTGATGAGTATGGATCAACAAAAATAAAAGGTAGTTTAGACACTTCAAATATAAAAGCGTATACAGATATTGGTGTAAGTTTTAGAAATCTAGGTCTTGATTCGTACAGCGGTTATAGTGCGCAATTTGCTGGATATAAGATAAAAAAAGGGAAGCTGTTCTTGGATTTAGAGTATAAAATACTAAACTCTCAACTACAAGGAAAAAATTCATTAATAATTAAGCAAATAGAGCTTGGAGATGAGATAGAGGATGAAAATATTACAAAACTTCCTTTAGGTTTTGCAATAGCACTCTTAGAAGATGGTGATGGAGTTATAGATATAAATATGCCAGTAGAGGGTGATATGGATGAGCCTGATTTTAAATATGGTGCATTGATATTAAAAACTTTTGCAAACCTAATTGTTAAGGCTGTAGCATCTCCATTTAAATTTTTAGGTGAAGCGATGGGCTTTAATGGGGATGAACTGAAGTTTATTGATTTTGAGCCTGCTAAGATTGTTATATTGGCTCCACAGAGAGAAAAGTTAGACAATATTGCTAAGATGCTTCTAAAAAAACCAAAACTATCCTTAGAGATTGAAACTGCTTATGATGAGCAAAAAGATAGATATGGACTAAAACTGGTAAAACTTACAAAAGATGTGCTAAAACGAAGTGATGATAAAGCAAATGCTAGTATTACGGTAGATGTATTAGAAGATATCTATGAAGAATCAGGCGCTAGTATGGAAAAGCTTGATGCTTTAAAAGATGAGTTAGAGAAAAAATATGAAAAAGATGAGATCTTTAAAGTTGAGTATGAAAAAGAGCTTTTTAAACTTACTATTTCAACAAAAATTGTAGATGAGCAAGAGCTAATTGACTTAGCTAAAAAAAGAGCAAAAACTTTAAAAGAGTATCTTGTTCAAAACAAAAATATACAAGACTCAAGAATAGTTGTTCAAGAGCCGAAAATGATAGAGTCAGAGCTTGAGGAGATGGTTCAGGTGCCATTAAATATAGTTGTTAAATAAATTATAAATATGATTTAGTTATAATTCGATTTATAGTTTATTGCACCAAGGATATAGATGCTACGCATATCTAAATATAAAAAATATACTAGGGGTTTGTTAGCAAGTATTGTAGTCGCTATCATTGCTAGTGTATTTACCCATTTTGTCTCCTTTAGTACTGCTACTGTAGCTATTATCTTGGGGATGATAGTTGGAAATTATTTTTATAATACTTTTCATGGTAATGGATCTCACTTTAAAGCTGGTGTAAAGTGGGCAGAAAAAGATTTATTGATGTTTGCTATCGCACTTATGGGGATAAACCTAAACTTCACAATGTTAGCAAACTTAGGTGTACAAACTCTTCTCATAATTGTTCTAGGTATGATATTTACAATTTTTATGGGTATTTTCTTGGGAAAACTTTTTAAGTTAAATCCAAAACTTTCACTTATGATTGGTATAGGAAATGGTGTTTGTGGAAGCTCTGCAATTGCCGCTACTTCTGGTGTTGCAAAAGTACAAAGTAATGATATAGGGATAAGTATAGCACTTGTGAACCTTATGGGAACCATAGGTATATTTTTAGCTCCAGCACTTGCTCATCTTTTAGGTTTCACAGATATTCAAGCTGGTATTTTTACTGGTAATACACTTCAAGCTGTTGGACAAGCAGTAGCTGCTGGATTTAGCATCTCCCCTGAGGCTGGACACTATGCAACTGTTGTTAAGATGGGGAGAGTTTTACTTCTTGTACCTCTTGTCTTGATTTTAATATATGTTGCTAAAAGAGAGAGTGCTAACTCTTCAGAAGATGTAGCAGTAAAAGCAAAAGTGGGTGTACCATCTTTCATCCTTTGGTTTGTAGGTTTTTCTGTAGTTGCTTCACTTGGATTGTTACCTAAAGAGCTAGAGAGTTATATCTCAACCGTGAGTCACTATATTACACTTATCGCTATGAGTGCAATAGGCTTAATGATTCACTTTGGGACTATTGTTAAGAGTGCAGGTACGGCATTTAAGGTATCCTCTTTACTATTTGCACTTCAGTTAATTTTTAGTGCTTTTCTTATAACGATGTTACTTTAAGGGCACTATTTAATAAAAGATTATATAATCTATGATAAATATTTACCATAAAGGAGTTAATGATGTCGCACCTACCAACTACACTTAACTCCTACTGGCTTTGGAGAGAAATATCTTCAAAGTTGGGCGTATCAAACCCTGCTTACAAATCTTGGAAAAATACACCAAGTTTAAAACTAAATAATAAATATATATTTTTACAAAAAAATACACTTCCACAAAAACATCTACATGTAGAGGAGATACTAACTGATCTCTCAGGATACTTACCAATTAAGTACGCATCTGATCAATTGCATGTAAATGAACATC
>Ga0256837_1002667_pt1 | contig 10819 bp, 13 predicted proteins | sample 4562384metaG_FD_185976 | JGI IMG/M metagenome (GOLD analysis project Ga0256837, IMG submission 185976) | Hydrothermal vent microbial communities from Guaymas Basin, Mexico - 4561-384 | ecosystem: Environmental > Aquatic > Marine > Hydrothermal vents | place: Mexico: Guaymas Basin | collected... | reverse complement strand
CATTAAGTTCACCACTGCCTATATCAATGATATAGCTCCATGCTTTAACACTGTCTCTGGAGATATCTATGATATCACAGCCACTTTTTTGTAGCGCATTTTGCAGGATGAGAGGATCTGTCATATACTCAGATGTCAAGTTGATTGTCCATGAAAACTCTGATTCATCAAGGTGTGCACCACTTGTCACATAACGGAAATAGCCGATACTACTGAGTACATCGTCCATTATTCTCACAAAAAAGATAGGAGAACCATTTGTCTTAAACGTAAGTGTAAACTCTTGGGGTGCTTTAAAAAAAAGATTTAAAAGACCATTGCTTTTTAAGGTCTGAACCACCTTGACTACATCAACCCTGTCTTTAATGTAGTATGATGACTTAGGGTCAAAAATCACATTGATAAACTCTTCATTGTCACGGTATGTATCCTCGCTGATAAAGCTCTTTATCTTTAGAGTTACAGGATCATCTTCCACACTTTCAAGTTCTTGTGCAAAAGAGTTGCATGTTAAAAAGCCAAACAGCAGTGTAGCAATAAGAAAAAATTTAACTACCACTTACGGCCTCTGTTTAGCTTTCTAAATTCGTCTGCCGTTATTTTTTCCACTATAGCATCTTTATAGTGCAGTCGTAAAGTGTTTTTATCACTAAAGTGGATTTTTTCACCACTTGCTATAACATCAATATATCCATGTCCAAAAATCAAAAGCCACTCTTTGCTTGGGTCTAAATCCAACTCATCTGAAAATGTTTTTTGATACTTTTTATTTGTAGCAATATCAATATAACCTAACCAGACTCTTGATCTTGGTAAAATTTCCAAAGGTTCTAATTTTACTTCACTTTTTGTTATATTCACATCATTACTTTGCTCAATTTTCTCATCTGCAAGTGTAGTGTTATTTTCTAGTGGAGCTGAGAGTGACTCATTCTCACTGGAAAGATTCTCCTCTTGCACTTGTGGTGCTTTATACTGCGTTTGCACTAAATGCTCGTTATTTTTTTTATTTGCAATATCAACAGTATAATAAAGTGCAACAAGAAAAATAAAAATAGCAAGTACAATATAAAAGATTGTAAAGTTTTTTGGCTTGCTTGGAACAACAAAGATACCATCATCAGCAAGAGGCTGTGAGCTTGTCTGCTCTTCATAATATGCAATAGCTCGAGATCTGACATCCTCTAGATCCATATTATAATCTCTTTCTAAAATCGATATAAAACCAAGAAACTGTATACGTGTCAAAGCTTCATAGTTTTCATCTAAAATAGCTTGTACATGTCCTATCGGAATATGCGTATCTTCATATATTTTTTGAGCACCTAGATCTTTTAATTTTGCGAGTGCATCACTCATACCGCATCCTTTCCATTAAAATTCCACCTGCCACACTTACATTTAGAGAGTCAAAATCGTGTGCCATTTTTATACTTACTATTGTGTCTAGTTTGGAGCTCACTCTTGAGGAGAGTCCCTCCCCCTCATTACCAAGAACCAAAACTTTTTTTTGTGCAGGTTTAACATCCCTAATATCTACACCGCCCATATCTGCACCATAGCTGACAAAACCCGACATCTTAAAATCATTTAAAAGATTGTGAATATTCTGCTCGACTGCAAGAGGCATATCAAAGAGCGCACCCGTACTTGTTCTTAAAATTGGCTCAATATTGAGATGTTTTACACCAGTGACGATAACAGCATCTACACCCAAGGCATAAGCACTACGAATCAATGCGCCTATATTGCCTACATCGGTAAGCCCCGCCAAAACAAGGATAAATTTTTTATCTAAAAATGTCTGATAATCATGGAGTTTATAATCTTCTACTTCTGCCAAAAAGCCCTGGTGATTGGCATTTTTACTCATTTTCACAGCAGCTTCATTGGGAATTCGTTTTATCTCAAAACCCATTTTCATAAGGCGAGAGTACTCTTTTTTATCAAGCTCTTTCGCAAGGTAGAGTTTCTTGATTTTTTGAGGATAGTGGTTGATTAGATAGTATATTGGTTGCTTTGCATAAATTAACATAAAAGTATTTTATCCAAAAAAGATGTCTATCTGCTTAGTTTTACAATAATCTTTGATATATTTCTTTAATATTTTCACCGGTGATTTTATTTATTAGCTTCGCCTGTACCTTTTTAGGCAGCTCAAGGGCTAAAATATCTTTTTCACTGATAGCGGATTCGGACTGCGTTTGGCTTGGGGAGAGCACCACCACCCATTCACCTTTGATGTTTTTTCCAAGAGCCTCTTTTACTTCAGCAGCAGTGCCTCGAAAATACTTCTGATACTTCTTTGTAAGCTCTTTTGCCAAAAATATCTCCCTCTCAGGTGCTTCTTGTGCAATCTCTAGCAGCAGTTTTTCAAGTCGGTGGGGAGACTCATACAAAACAGTCGTATAGCCGTTATGAAGTGCTTTTTGCAATCCCGCGCTGCGTGAGTTGCCTTTATGGTCTAAAAAACCAAAAAAGAGCAGCTGCGTTTGACAAAAACCACTCGCTACAAACGCAGTAAGAACCGCATTTGCTCCGGGAAGTACATCATACTCTACAGAGTTCTCAATACAGTATGAGACAAGCACCTGTCCCGGATCACTCACACCGGGCATACCTGCATCACTGACATAGACAACATTTTGTTCAAAAAAAGAGGGTTCTAATTTTTCAACAAAAGCCTGTTCATTGTGTGAATGAAGAGAGATAAATTCTTGATCTTCTTGAAACGCAGTATTGTAACGCTCTTTTAAAATATGAATAAGTTTTTTGGTGACGCGAGTATCTTCGCAGAGTAGAATTTCGGCTTTGCTAAGAGCTTCGATGGCTCTTAGCGACATATCGCCGATGTTTCCAATCGGAGTTGGAACTAAGGTTAACAAGTGATAGTACTTATTTTTTACCGTAACGTGCTTTAAATTTCTCAATACGTCCAGCAGTATCAACCATACGCTCTTCACCTGTGAAGAATGGATGACACTCGTTACAGATATCGATTCTCATTTCTGGTTTTTGGCTCTTTGTTACAAAGCTGTTTCCACATGCACATGTTACAGTACAATCTACTAGTTTTGGGTGAATACCTTTTTTCATCTTTTTACCTTTTGATACTCGTTAGTGTGCGAATATCTATATATTTTTTAATTCCGTATGGGGGCAGAATTTGTGAAGCGAATTATACCAAAACTTTTTGAAAAGACATAGCTTTAGAGTAAAATCTTTGAAGCAACTGCAAGAGTGGCACTCTCTGAACGCAGTACCATCGGTGTATCAAGCCGAAATACATCCTGCTCTTTTAGAAACTCTTTCTCTTTTGGCGAAAAGCCGCCTTCACAGCCGATAAGCACTGTTTGAAAATCACTCTCACAGCCTAAGACCTTGTTAGTAAAATCAAAAACTTTTGTATCTGGGTATGCCACTATAAAATCCTCTACACTTTTAAACGCAGCAAATTCCATCAGTGATGTACGCCCGCACTGTTGGTTTGATGCCTCTAAGATTCTTCTATAACGCTTCAAATCAGGCTTGAAATTTTTCTGACTGCGTTCACAGTAGATAAAAGAGATTTTACTTACACCTATTTCATTGAGGCTTGCAAGCACTTTTTCAACAGACTTTGAATCAACAACACACCATCCGATATGTAACTCTTTTGCTGCGTTTACTTCAAGCTTTTGTGAGCCAACCAATGCAAACGCAGCACTTCTTGGCTCAACCGAAACAAGTTCATAGGTATGAAGTATCTCTATCTCTTTTGGATTACGAAAAGCGACCCTGTCACCCTCTTGATGACGACGCACTTTAATGAGATACTTATAGTTCTCACCCTTTAAGAGAAGACGAGCTTCTCCCGCGTTTGCATCATAGAGATAAATCATGCCATCCACCACATCCAAAGTGACATAAGTAAGACTAAAACAAACTCTATCTGCAGTATTGTCCTTGCAAAAGGCTTATAGACTTCAAAAGCATGCTCTTTTGTTGTGCTGAGATACTTTAAGGCTTTCGCCCGTTTTGCCTCTAAGACTATCAAGATAATACCGACTATGATCATTACAATATTTTCTAAAGTAAAATTCAGATGTTTTGCCGCCATCATCACAACACCGGTAAAAAGAAGTGCACCAAGCACCGTAATAACAAGCGGCATTAGATACAACGAGTGCATCCTTTTATATTTTTCAAGCTCTTTTGAAGAGATAAGAAGAAAAAGATTGATAAAAATTATCGCCAAAACCGCTATTGCACTCCAACTGTGTAGGGATAAACCCATATTATACATTTCATTCATAACGAAATTATATTATAATATGCCAAGTAAATAAAGAGCAGTGATAAAGGATTGGATTTATGAGCGTTTCTATCGAAAAAGCATTAGAGTTAATTTATACAAATGTAAAACAAAAGAGCATTAAAATAGTCCCTATTGAAGAAGCACTTGGGGCAATCCTTGCTGAGTCCATCAGCGCAACACACAACCTTCCACCATACGATAACTCGGCTATGGATGGTTATGCTGTCAAAGTAGAAGACTCCAATAAATGTGTCAAAGTCGGCTGTACTATCTTTGCAGGCGATGATTTTCACGGAGAGGTCAAACATGGCGAATGCTTTAAAATTATGACAGGAGCGAGAATTCCACTTGGAACGCAGTGCATTGTTCCCATTGAAGATGTATCAGAATGCAAAGATGGCATACAACTGCCTGATAATCTAACTATCTCAAAACATATTCGCTTTAGTGGAGAAGATATAAAAAAAGAGAGTCTCCTCCTCTCTCGCGGTGACAAGCTTGATGCCCACAAAATCACGCTTCTGGCATCACAGGGAATCAGCCATGTCAAAGTTTTCAAAAAACCCCGCGTTGCCCTTTTTGCTTCAGGAAACGAGCTTAAAATGCACTTTGAAAAAGTAGAGGAGTATCAGCTCTACAATACAAATACGCCCACCCTTCTTGCTCGGGCAAAAGAGCTTGGATGTGAAGTAGAATTTATAGGTACTGCCGTTGATACGCTTGATGATATTCACACGCATATTCAGAGTGCACTTGATTGTGATTTCATTATCACCTCAGGTGGTGTAAGTGTCGGTGATGCTGACTTTACCAAAGAAGCATTTGGTGCATTTGGCTATAAAATCCTTTTTGACAAAGTAGAGATAAAACCGGGAAAACCGACAACTTTTGGTAAAATCGGTGATAAAATCATCCTTAACCTTCCTGGCAATCCACTGGCAGCTGCACTCAACTTTGAAATTTTTGGAAGAAGTGTCATCTATGCTATGAGCGGAGCAAATGAGAAATTTATCAAACCCATAGTAGCGAAAATGAAAAATGACTATAAATTGCGAGCAGGAAGACGTGCTGTAACACCCGGATATTTTGATGGAGAGTATTTTACTGTCTGTGAGCAATTCTCACCGGGTATGATATCACCTTTGGCAGAGGCAAACTCTTTTATCGTTATCAGCGAAGATTGCGGTTTTATTGAAAAAGGAAGCGAAGTGAAAGTCATCAGTACAAAATTTAGCTTCAGCTCTACTGCGTTTGAGACGCTTACAAGTTCATAAATAACTTAAACTGAAGCAGGGTTTACAAAACTCTCTTCATTTAAAATCTTCTTCCAAAGTTCTCTATCTTTAAAATCTTCATGAATCTGCTTTGAAAAGGTTATTTCATACAAATCAATATCACCCATCTCTTTTGAGTAGGCATCCTCTGCAAAACATTGTGCGTAACCTGTATCTGTTTCATGCACGATCACAGAGTGAAGTTTCACTTCTCTCTCTCCGTTTATCTTAGAAGTCAATGATAGAAGCTTGTCTATCATAACAAAAATAACACGAGAAAACTGTTCGGCTGATGGAGAAACGGGAAGCTCTACCCAGCGGGTCGAGTGCTTTTTCATATCTTGCAAATACTCTTGGGTATCACCACTCCAAAGCGCAATAGCATGGTCAAAACTCTCTACCAGATCTTTCATATTTTGCTTCATTAAACCAAAATCATAGACCATTTGACCATTGTCCAAGAAATTAGACTCAAACAACAGTTCAACTTTATAAGAGTGTCCGTGAACGGAACTGCGGCATTTCACAGTGGAGCATCCGCGTACAACATGGGCATTTTCAAATTTAAAAAGTTTTCGTATTATCACGTCTATACTCCTTTATTTTCATCCCAGATTCTAATATGCAGTCTGTCACTAAAATTATAACCCTTTGCTTTGCAAAACTCTATTAACGGCTCGGTATTTGCTTCAACTTCTGCTTTTGAACCACCTACCGGCATACAGTAAATCTTTGTTTGGGGTGCATGTTCTATGATGCTTTGTATCTCATCTTCAAGTGCCATATTAATCGATTCTCTATCAATGGAAAACTTAAAAAAAGCATCTTTTGCATTTGTTGCAATATTATAAATAACATCACCTCTCACCCGTTTACTAAAAGGCTCACCTGAGTTTTCCAGCTTCACAGAAAGAGCGAATATACACTCTTTATAGATGGGATATTTTTCAAAATCAACAGCTAAAGAGCCATTTGTTTCAAAGGTCACTTGATGACCAAACGCAGTAAGTTTTTGTAAAAACTCTATAAAGAGTGCATCATTGGCATAGATAAGAGGCTCCCCTCCTGTAAGGACAACATCTACTGCGTTTGGAAGGTCATACATCTCTAAAACACTTAAAAGTTCTTCCACTTTGTTTATCGGTACCCACTTATGGGCAAAATGTTCTTTATTTACAGCATAGACAGTATCACACCCTACTACTGTTACACCATCTTCAGCCTGCTCACTGCAACCAAAGCCTTCGCACTTCATATTGCATCCACCGAAACGAAAAAAGAGGCTTGGTGCGCCTACATACTTTCCCTCTCCCTGAATAGAGTAAAAATGTTCAACAAGATATATCATCCACCCGTCTCATAAAAAGCACGAGAAGAGACCTCTGCATCTTCTCCGCCCCAACGGTTTTTCTCAGGTTTGTTCTTTACGACCTCTTTGAGTACCAGTGCCGCAGTTTTGATGTCACCGCGTTTTACAGCTTCAGCAATACTCATCGCCTCATCAAAATATAAACACGGAATAAGATTTCCTTCTGCAGTAAGTCGTATCCGGTTGCACTCTTTGCAAAAATCATCTCCGTAAGGCTCAATAATCCCAAACCTGTAGCCATCATCCATTTTATAGTATCGCGATGGAGAAGATTTATCGAAACCTTCATCTACAAAGTTATATTTTTGCCCAAGAATTTCCAATACCTCTTTTGCTGTCAAACGTGCAATACCAGCTTTTGCATAAGCATTTTCCATATATTCTATAAAACGGATGGTCATACCTCTTGCCTTAGAATACTCCAAAACATCAACTATCTCTTCAGCGTTCATATTTTTCATAGGAACCATATTTACTTTGACTTTCAGGCCGACTTTGAGTGCTTCGTCAACCCCGTCAAGCACATTTTTCAAGACATCTTTTTGTGCGATTTTTTGTGCAATTTCAGGCTTTAGAGTATCTATGCTGACATTAATGCGTTTAAGACCTGCATCTTTTAACCTCTGTGCCACACCTTTAAGTAAAAAAGCATTGGTCGTCATTGCCAAATCAATAGAGGGCTCATAGTCATATATCATCTTAATGAACTTGTCAATATCCTCTCGTAAAAGCGGCTCTCCACCGGTTATGCGTATCTTTTTGACACCCTCATCTACACATACTTTTACAAATTCAAAGAGCTCTTCAAATGTAAGGAGGTTTTCTTTAGGAACCCAAGAAAAAGGTTTTTCCGGCATACAGTATTGACATCTAAAATTACATCTCTCAGTCACTGAAATACGTAGATAATCAACAACTCTATCATAGCTGTCTATTAACATTAATTTTCCTATCTGTTATATTGAATGTATTATATCTTTAGTAGTTGAATTTAGCTTTACTAAAGAGCGTTTTTTTCTCCAACATAAATTTCGGAGGTTGAGCAGATAATATCATGTAGAGCCTTTTTATCTTTTCTGTAAAAAGGTGTTAAAAGACCCAGTAAAATCGTTGCAGAAAATAAAAAAGCAATAAAACGCAGTAGTGCTCTGAAGAAACTTATATTTTTATATGTTTTGTCATCTACTACTTTTATCTCATACGCTTTTTTACCCGGAGTCTGTCCAAACTTTGCAATCAATATAGCATATATAAAGCCATACAGCGTCACACCCAAAAGTGGTCCCCATTGTGAAGATTGAAACTCATCTTTGCCACCAAGTATCACATAAGCAATCAAGTATAAAATCGGTGCATATATCATAAACATATCTGTAATAAGTGCCTTGATCTTATCCGGATAACTTGCATAACGCACTTTTATCGTCTCTTTAGATTTCTGTTCTTGTTTGTGTTGTTTTTTAATATCTCTAAATCTCATAGAGAGGATTATATCGAAGCTTAACTTTAAGGAGGGTAATAAATTGTAAGGGTGTTCTCATACGTTAAGTATGAGAACAAAAGGGAAAAGGACTTAGTGAAGTTCTTTCCAAACCTCTTTTTTCCAAAGAATAGCAAAAATTGCAAAGATAAAGATAAATATCATTACATTTCTTCCTACAGCGTCACGTTCATGACGTTTAGAATCACCAACATCTTCAAGATGTTCAATAACTTTCTCAGCAGCTTCTGCATTTACACCAACACGAGGCATTGCAGTACCTTTTAGATAGTTTTGAGGATTTTCTACAAAAGTTTTAATATAGTGCTCTCCACGTGAACGGATATACATACTTAAATCCGGTGGTAAAGTACCCATATATTTGCTTAGCGCATCTTGATAATCCAAAACTTTTGCATCAAATGCTAAACTGTCTTGTTTTTTCTTAAATGCTGGTTTAGTACCGATTTGAGTCCATTTTTCATAATGCATTGCATGACATCTACCACAAGCTGTTTCAAATGCCATTTTAGGAGTAAGCTCTTCTTGCTTAACTGCAATAGATTGTAGATATGCTACCATATCAGCAATCTCTTGATCTATGTCTCCACCAGCTCCATAAAACTGTGTCATTGGGTGCATTTGACCTTTATTCACATCAAATTTATGTTCAACCATTAAAGCATGTGCAGGGTTTTTAATAAGATCTGCCAAAAATTTAGCATCAAATACAGCACCAACATTACTTAAATCTGGTGGATTTACACCATAAGATTGTGCTGCCGTAACTGCATCCATAGGAGCAGGCATACCTTCAACTTCAATACTATGACAACCAGCACAAGCACCAGCTCCCATTACTAAATCTTTACCACGTGCAACATCACCTGTTTTTGTCAATGCCGGTAGGTCTTTGTAAACAAAACCTTCGCTCTCATAATGCTTATGCATTTGAGAGTGCGCAAATGGTTCAACTAACCAATACGTTAAAAGAGTAAAAACAGTTACAACCGCTAATATAAATAATTCTTTCACTTTTTACTCCTTAAACTTTTTTTTCAAATTTTGTGATAAATGGAAGCGCAATCCATAGACCAATAAATGTTAATGCCGCATAAAGACCTATTGTACTAAACAGTCCTTCAGGTGGAACTTTACCCATCGCAGTTAATATAATCATATCAATCAACATTGCCCAGAACCAATATTTAAACAGACCACGACGTGATGCAGGTACTGCATTTGGACTTCTGTCTAAGAACGGTAATGCAAAGAAAATAACCTGTGCAAATGCAAACGCAATCAGACCAACATCAGTTGAGAACGGACGTAAAATCTCATAAGACCATAAGAAGTACCACTCAGGATAGATATGTGCAGGAGTCTTCAGACCATCAGCAGGATCAAAGTTCACCGGATCCATCGCAAAATCATAATGATAAAATACAAGATAGAAGAAGAAAATCAAGTAAATTCCAACAACCATCATATCTTTAGACATAAAGTCATTTACAAACGCAATAACTTTAGAACCTTTTTTATCTCCAGATTTATATTTTGCAGCTTCTGCTTCAAAATCTAGCTCTTCACCATCTTGGTTGTTTACATGTGGAATACGTAGTGCACCAAAGTGTAAACCAATTAGACCTAAGATCGCTAAAGGAATAAGCAGTACATGAAGCATAAAGAAACGATTTAAGAATGCTTGTGCAGGAACATAATCCCCACGAATCCACTCAACCAAACCATCAGCATGTAAACTACCACCAGCGAACAAGTTAGTAATAACCATACCTGCCCAATAAGACATTTGACCCCATGGAAGCATATAACCAGAAAAAGCTTCCGCTGAAAATGCTACAAAAAGAAGCATACCAGAGAGCCAAATCATCTCACGACCCTTCTTGTACGAACCATAATAAATACCTGTAAACATGTGAATGTAGATTATTAAGAAAACTACAGATGCCGCAACACCATGTACATGTCTCCACAACCAACCATAACCCACTTCTTGCATAATTGTATAGTTAACGCTGTCAAATGCTAAATCAACATTTGGTTGATAATACATTAATAAGAATATTCCAGAAATTAGTAATATTCCAAAAGTGATAGCTAAAACCATCCCCATTGCCCATAAAAAGTTAATATTTTTCGGAATCCAGTATTCAGTTGCTAAAACACGACGAAGTGTGCTGATAGCTAAACGCTGGTCTAACCATTCATATAAACTGTTAGCTTTTGTAAAATGTGCCATTTTCTTCCTTTCCCCTATGCTCTTAGAGTGATGCCAGACTCAAGCATCTTTTTGTATTCAGGTCCCTCTTCTCCGAGAACTAACTTTTGACCATCAATTTTAAACGGTGGTATATCAAGACCACGTGGTGGTGGAGCTT
>Ga0256837_1002664_pt1 | contig 10828 bp, 13 predicted proteins | sample 4562384metaG_FD_185976 | JGI IMG/M metagenome (GOLD analysis project Ga0256837, IMG submission 185976) | Hydrothermal vent microbial communities from Guaymas Basin, Mexico - 4561-384 | ecosystem: Environmental > Aquatic > Marine > Hydrothermal vents | place: Mexico: Guaymas Basin | collected... | reverse complement strand
TCCCTTTTTAGGGTAGATCTGTTCGACATTACCGAAGCTAAACTAATAAAACTCTGGCTTGAAATTATAGCCTTTAAGGATTACCTATGGTAACTATGAAAGACCTTTTAGAATGTGGTGTACACTTCGGACACCAAACTCGTCGTTGGAACCCAAAAATGAAAAAATATATCTTTGGTGTTCGTAAAAATATCTATATTATTGATTTACAAAAAACTCTTCGTTATTTCCGTAGCACATACCAAATCGTTATGGACGCTGCTGCTGAGGGTCAAACTATCCTTTTCGTTGGTACAAAAAAACAAGCTCGTAACTCTGTAAGAGAAGCTGCTATCGCTTGTGATATGCCATATGTTGACAACAGATGGTTAGGTGGTATGCTTACTAACTTCCCAACTATTCAAAAATCAATCAGAAAACTTGATGTTATTACTGAGATGCAAGAGAATGGTCAAATCGATCTTTTAACTAAAAAAGAAGCATTAATGCTTTCAAGAAAAAAAGATAAATTAGAGTCATATTTCGGTGGTATCCGTAACATGAAAAAACTTCCAGATATGTTATTTGTTCTTGATGCTGTTAAAGAACATATTGCTGTTTTAGAAGCTAGATGTTTAAATATCCCTATCGTTGCTCCATTAGATACTAACTGTGATCCAGATCTTATCACTTACCCAATCCCTGGTAATGATGATGCTATCCGTTCAATTCAACTTTTCTGTCGTGAAATGACAGCTGCTATCAATGAGGGTAAAGCTCTTAAAGATGCTCCTGCTGAAGAGGAACAAACTGAAGAGGTAGCTGAAACTACTACTGAAGAAGCTCCAGCTACAACAGAGGAAGCATAGTTATGGCAGTTACAGCAGCACAAGTTAAAGAATTAAGAGCAGCTACTGATGCTCCTATGATGGATTGTAAGAAAGCTTTAGTTGAGAACGATGGTGATATGGCTAAAGCTACTGAGTGGTTAAAAGAGAGAGGAATCGCTAAAGCAGCTAAAAAAGCTGATAGAGTTGCGGCAGAAGGTCTTGTAGGTCTTAAAATTGCTGATGATTTTTCTAAAGCTACTGTTGTTGAAATTAACTCTGAAACTGACTTTGTTTCTAAAAATGAGGGTTTCCAAAACTTAGTTTTAAAAACTACTGAAGAGGTTTACTCAAACAACTACTCTGATGTTGATGGTGTTATGTCTAGTGAATTTGGTTCATTTTTTACAGAGACTGTTGCTAAGATTGGTGAGAAAATTGAACTTCGTCGTTTTGGTTCATTAGAAGCTGAAGATGATACAATCGCTATGAATGGTTATATCCACTCAAATGGTCGTATCGCTGTTATCGTTAAAGCTAAATGTGATAGTGCTAAAACTGCTGAGGGTTTAAGAGATACTCTTAAACAAGTTGCTATGCACGCTTCTGCTATGAAACCAACTACTCTTAGTTATAAAGATTTCGATGCTGATTATGTTGAGAATGAAACTAAAGGTAGAATTGAAGCTATTAAAAAAGAGAATGAAGAGTTAGCTCGTCTTAAAAAACCTCTTAAAAATGTTCCTTTATTTGTATCTATGATGCAATTAACTGATGAAGTTATGGCTAAAGCTGAAGCTGATATCAAAGAGACATTAAAAGCTCAAAATAAACCAGAGAAAATTTGGGACAAAATTATCCCAGGTTCTATTGCTCGTTTTATCTCTGATAATACAACTTTAGATAAAGAGCAAGCTCTTTTAGATCAAGCTTATGTATTAGATGATAAAAAAAGTGTTGCTGAAGCTGTTGCTGATGCTGCTAAAGCTCTTGGTGGTACTGCTGAGATTACTGAATTTATTCGCCTTGAAGTTGGTGAAGGGATTGAGAAAAAAGAGGATGATTTCGCAGCTGAAGTTGCTGCTCAAATGGGTTAAGCTTTTAAGCTTAACTTTTTTGTTCTTCTATTTAAATACTAGGGTTTTAACCCCTAGTATTATCTTATTTAACTTTATAACTCTAAACAATCACTGATATTATATAATCCAGCCTCTTTATCATTTAACCAACCAGCAGCTCTAATAGCACCTTTTGAGAAAGTATTTCTTGATGTAGCAGTATGGTTTAACTCTAAAAATTCACCATCATTATAGAATCCAACAGTGTGACGACCAACTATATCCCCACCTCTAAGAGCCATAACAGCTATCTCATCTTCGCTTCTTTCACCTATATTACCATCTCTACCACTAACACGAACTTTATCTATATCTAGCCCACGACCAGCAGCAGCAGATTCACTAAGTGTAAGAGCTGTTCCACTTGGAGCATCTTTTTTATGTTTATGGTGCATCTCAACAATCTCTATATCAAAACCATCAAGAGCAGCTGATGCTTGATATACAAGTTTATTTAGTAGTGCTACACCCAAAGACATATTTGTAGCATAAAGTATAGGCATAATTTCACTAGCATCTTTTAGCAGATTTAGTTGGTGTGTATTTAACCCTGTTGTACCTATAACTAATGGCTTAGGTGTTTTAATCGCTTCCTCAAGTAGAGTTTCACAAGCTTCAGGTAGTGAAAAATCTATAACAACATCACAACCATTTAAGAATGATCTCATATCAGAAGTAACTAAAATTGATGGGTCGATAGAAAAATCTAAATTGTTTCTCACATACACACTACTAACACTCATATCTGATGTTTCTTTTAAATCCTCTAGTAATAGTTTACCAACTCTACCACTTGCGCCAAATACACCAATTTTAATCATTCTATTTCCTTTAAATTTATTAATTTAATAGTTCATCTACATACGAGATAACTTGAAGAGCTGCCACAGCACCATCACCAGCCGCACTAATAACTTGTTTAGGTGCTGATATACGCATATCACCAGTAGCATAAAGACCTTTAAGTGATGTTTTCATAGTTATATCTACGATAACAGAACCATGCTCTGTCATATCACATAAAAAACTACCATCCTCTTGGATAAGTGTTTGGTTATTTATATCGTTACCAACAAATGTAAATACACCCGGTACCTCTATATCTCTAGTTTCACCATCTTTATTTTTTACACGGATACCAGTTACACCAATATTGTCACCATATACTTCATCTGGTATAGAGTTTAAAATTATCTCTATATTTTCAGTTCTTTTTACTCTCTCAACAGTATTTGGTGCTGAACGGAAACTATCTCTTCTATGAACTAAATAAACTTTAGAACATATTTTAGCTAAATAAATAGCTTCTTCCAAAGCAGTATCTCCACCACCAATAACAACAACCTCTTTACCTTTATAGAAAAAACCATCACAAGTAGCACAAGTGCTTACTCCACGACCAAAAAATTCATCTTCACCAGTAAAACCAACTTTTCTTGGTGATGAACCAGTTCCAACAATCACACTATGTGCTTGAGATGTTGTACCATCCTCTTTATGAATTGTAAATATATCACCATCTTTAGAAACTCTAGTAACATTTACCATCTCATGTTTAAGACCAAATTTTTTACACTGCTCAGGCCATGGCATCATAAGATCCATACCAGTTATATCTCCAGTAACACCTGGGTAATTTTCAATCTCTGATGAGTTTGTTATTTGACCACCAGGCATCCCTTTTTCAAACATTGTTACATTTTCTAAACCACCACGAGTTGTATATAATCCAGCAGTAAGACCAGCAGGTCCACCACCAATAATCGCACAATCTAATATCATAATTATTTCCTTAATTTTGTCTCATTTTAGATTCTATTTAAAGCTCTTTTATTTTAGAACTTAACTCATCTAAATTATCTAGTTTCCGTATCATACTATCTTGTTTATAAAGGGAATCTTTTTGTTTTTTTATAAAAAATATAGATGGTGATTCATATATATTGAATCTTTGGATAAAATTTAGTGAGTTTTTTGTTCCACTTCTTAAAAAAGTGGTATTTTTACTGTTTATATGAACCCTATTGTAGTAATCAATAGCTAATATAGGTATATTTAGATTCAATTTATATAATCGTTCCATTGTCTCTTTATCTCTTGATGAGTAAAAAATAACGATATATTTATCCTCTTTAGGTGTAAAAATATCACTTTTTTCATAAAAGATAATCTTTTTAAAATCTATAAATTTGTATTCTGAAAATTTGTAATTGAAGTAAGCAAAGGTTCCGGCAACCATAGCAGCACCGAAAAAAGAGGCTAGAACTGTGGATAGTGAAAGGAGGCTTTTACCCCCTTTTTTTGCCACTATTGTTCCTTAAAACTACGCTAAAAGAGCGTCTATTTTATCAGCAAGAGCTTGTTTTGATTGAGCACCAACAACTTGGTCAACCATTTCGCCATCTTTGAAAAACATAATTGTAGGGATTGAACGGATACCAAATTTAACAGCAATATCTTGCTCTTCATCAGTATTCACTTTACAAATTTTAGCTTTACCATCGAAATCTTCAGCTAACTCTTCGATTACAGGAGCAATCATTCTACAAGGACCACACCAAGGAGCCCAAAAGTCTACTAAAGATACACCCTCTGAAAGTGTTGCTTCAAAATCTGCACCAGTTAATTCTATGTATTTACCCATGTTAATTCCTTTATTATAATTAATATGGATGTATTATACAAATCAAACCTTTAAATAAATCTATATTTAAAAAATAAGATTTAAAATTTAATAAACTCCCTTTTTCGATTACGAAAAATCGCACATTCTTTATATCCAACACTTTTAGTTAATTTTATAACATCATCGCTAAATAGTGAAACCTGTTTTGGTTCATGAGCATCTGAGCCAAAAGTGATAGGTATATCTAAATCAAATGCTAATTTTAGTAAAGGTATTGATGGGTATTGCTCTTTTACAGGTTTTCTATATCCAGCAACATTTATCTCTATAACCATATCAGCATTTTTGATAGCTACTAGTGAATCGTAAGCTATATCACAAATGTTTTTATTTGGCATAAATTTAAAAACTTTTATGAGGTCTAAATGACCAACAATATCAAAAAGTTTACTATCTGCCATCTCTTTTATTGTGTCAAAATATTTTTGCCAAATTTCATCTATATTTTGTTTATCATACTCCCCTATAAACTCTGGATTATCAAATCCCCATTCATTTATAAAGTGGACAGAACCTATCAAATAATCAACATTAGATTCTAAAACCCGTTTATCTATATGATTTTTTAGATAATCAACTTCATACCCTAAAAGTATCTCAATATCATTTTTATATCTATCTGTTAATTTTTGAATCTCATTTTCATACTCTACCATCTGCTCAAAATTCATACGATATTTTGTATCAAAATCCATAGGTGCGTGGTCGGAAAAACCAAAATATTTAGTGCCACTTTTTATAGCTTCTAGGATGTAATCATCTAATTTACCACTAGCATGGTTACATAATGGTGTATGGTTGTGTAAGTCAACTATCATAGTATCTCTATTTATATAATTTATGTTATTATAGCACTAATTAATGAAGTAGCCAATTTTAATTAAATGGAGATGTTTATGACTCAAGAAGAATTAGATGCGTTGATGAGTGGTGAGATCGATGATATTGATGATATTGATGATAGTAGTGAATCAGCAGTTGAAGAGAGTGTTGAAGATACAAATGTAGAGGAGCCAGCCTCTAGCGATTCAAATGTACCTGAGGGGTACAATGAGGAGACAGCTAGTCAATGGCCACTACCAGCAACTGAAGAGAATAAAATGGTTCATCAGCTAGATGATGTAACAAAAGAGAGTGAGGAGAAAGCTACTGAGATTTTTGATATTATTGAAAATATTAGTAGTGATCTTATGGATAAAGAGGAAGATATAACAAAAGTTATAGAGATTTTTGAGGGTAATATTGAACTTTTTACAACTCTGAACTCTAAATTTCCTGATATTGACACTTTTAAAACTCAACTTGAAAAGAATCAAAGTGGATTAGAAGATTCAAACAATCTTTTAGAAACACTACAAAATAGTGGGGATTCTATTATGAATGTTATGGATATTATGCAATATCAAGATATTCACCGTCAAAAGATTGAGAGAGTTATAAATGTGATGAGAGCATTATCTAAATATATGAACACTCTATTTGAGGGTAGAATCGATGATGAGAAAAGGGTTTCTTCTGCTCAACATATTGCTGGTGATACACATAATGATTTAGCATCTACTGATGATATTGAAGCACTTCTTGCTCAATTTGGAAGCTAATGAAAAAGGTTGAATTACTTTCCCCTGCGGGAACTTTAGAGAAACTAAAAATTGCTTTTGATTTTGGTGCTGATGCTGTTTATGGTGGTGTTTCACACTTTTCACTTCGAATCCGTTCTGGTAAAGAGTTTAGTATGGAGGAGTTTAAAGAGGGAATCGACTATGCCCATGAGCGTGGTAAAAAAGTTTATGCTACTATCAACGGTTTTCCATTTAACTCACAACTAACTCTCCTTAAAAAACATATTTTGGCTATGGCTGAGTTAGAACCTGATGCTTTTATTGTGGCAACCCCAGGTGTGTTGAAACTTTGTAATGAATTGGCTCCACGGATTCCACTTCATCTATCAACTCAAGCAAATGTTATGAATGTGTTAGATGCGAAAGTATTTTACGATATGGGTGCTACTAGAATCATAACGGCTCGTGAGATCTCTTTAAAAGATTTAGTAGCGATAAAAGAGGAGTTACCAGATTTAGAGCTTGAAGTTTTTGTTCATGGTTCTATGTGTTTTGCTTATAGTGGTAGATGTCTTATCTCTACACTTCAAAGTGGTCGTGTTCCAAATCGTGGAAGTTGTGCTAATGATTGCCGTTTCCCTTATGAGATCTATGCTGCTAATCCTGAAACTGGCACACTTTTCAAACTTGAAGAGGATGATGGTGTTGGTACTTACATAATGAATGCTAAAGATTTAAACTTAGCTTCACATATGAAAGAGATTCTTGATTCTGGTGTTGTAGATTCTGTAAAAATTGAGGGTCGTACAAAAACAGCTTATTATGCTGGTGTGACTGCTAAAGCTTACAGGATGGCGATAGATGATTATTATGATGGTAAGTTTAATCATGATAGATATCAGTATGAGTTACAATCTTTACAAAATCGTGGATATACAGATGCCTATTTAGTATCTCGTCCATTTGAGAAACATGATACTCAAAGTCTTGATTTTACTATGCAGTTAGGAACACATCAAGTTAGTGGTGTTGTTGGTGAAGATGGTAAATATTTTTTATGTAAATATAAAACATTACCAAATGATGAATTAGAGGTGGTAGCACCATTAGATTCTAAGATAGAGTTAGTAGATAATGAGATAGGTACAACTTATGAAAAAGATGGAAGATTGTATCTAAAATTAAAACAGTTACTATCTAAAAAAGGGAAAGTTTGGGAAGAGGTTCATAGTGGAAATGTAAATCCTATAACTTTGCCAACTCAGTTTCCACCATATACTTTTTTAAGGATTCCAGCTCATAAAGATATGGGAACTTATCCAAAAAGTTAAAAAAGTATAGAATTATAAAATAATAAAAAAAAGGAATAAAATAAATGAAATTTGTATCTATTGTAATGGGTTCTAAAAGTGATTATGAGATAATGAAGTCGTGTTCAGACACATTTGAGGCGTTTGGTGTTAATTATGAGATGATTATATCTTCTGCTCACCGTTCACCTGAAAGAACAGCAACATATATTCAAGAAGCTGAGGCAAAAGGTGCTCAAGTTTTTATCGCTGCTGCTGGTATGGCTGCTCATTTAGCTGGTGTTTTAAGCTCTAAAACTGTTAAACCTATCATTGGTGTACCTATGTCTGCTTCTGCTTTAAGTGGAATCGATGCTTTACTTTCAACTGTTCAGATGCCAGCTGGAATGCCAGTTGCTACTGTTGCGATAGGTAAAGCTGGAGCGATAAACTCTGCTTATTTAGCTATGCAGATGTTAGCTCTTGAAAATGAGGAGTTAGCTATCAAACTTAAAGAGGATAGAATAGCTAAAGCTAAAAAAGTTGAGATGGATTCTTTAGAGATAGAAACTATTATCAAATAGATAAGGAATAGTTATGAAGTGGATGAGTGATGAAGAGTATATGGAGCTTACAGGTCTAAATATCGATGCGGTAGATGACTTATGTGATCGTGGTAAGCTTACAGTTAAAGTTGAAGATGGTGTTCGTATGATAGATCCATCAAAAGGTGTAGGTGAAGTGCTTCCTGCTCAGTTAAAAGAACTCTCCGCTCATAATACTCAAGAGATGGTGGTACAACCTCAATTTGTTGAAAAAACGATAGGTACTATCATCAACCTTCATGAAAAAGTCCTAGATGCTAAAGAGGAGACTCTTGAAGCTGTGAGGGTTGAAAACACTTTTTTAAGAGAGGCTTTAGAATCTTTACAAGATCTTTATGAAGAGGATCGAAAAACGATAGCAACATTAACAGAACAACTAAAACTTTCCCAACAAGATGTAGAGTTTATGAGAAGAAAATATAAACTTATGTGGAACAAGGCGATTGAGGAACACTCAAATTAGATTATGAATATAGATGAAATTTGTGTTGGTTGTATTATAAACCAAAGTGTAAAAGTTGCTCAAGCGATAGATGCTTCAAAAGATTTAACAGATAATTTAGTCTCTAGTGTTGAAGATATGAGTAGGGATTTCTCATTTTCAAACAATCCTCCTGAGATAGCATCTTCAGTTTATGAGAAGATGGCTTTAATAGCCAATAAAAAAGATCTATATGATAAACAAAAAGAGTTATCTACAAAAAAAGCTTTATCATTTGTTCCATATCTAAAAGATAAAATCTTAACATCTAAAGATAAACTTTTAACTGCTACAAAGATAGCTGTTGCTGGAAATGTGATAGATTTAGCAGCAGAGGTTGAATTTGATTTAGATGATGAACTTCTAAAAATATTTGATACAGATTTTTCCCATAACGATTTTAATAAACTAGAAACTAATCTTCAAAAAGCTAAAAATATTGTTATACTTGGTGATAATGTTGGTGAGCATATTTTTGATTATATGTTTATATCAACTATGAAAGAACTCTACCCTGATATAATTTATACATATATGGTTAGGGGTAATCCTATCATTAATGATGTAACTATGAAAGAGGCAAAAGAGGCTGGTTTTGATAAGTTATGTAATTTGGTAGATAGTGGTGTAAATACACCTGGATTTGCCTATAATCGTGCTACTGATGAGGCTAAAGAGCTTTTTAATAATGCTGATATAGTTATATCTAAAGGGATGGGAAACTATGAGTGTCTTAGTCCATCTCATAGAGATAATATCTGCTTTTTATTAAAAGTAAAATGTGAAGTTGTTGCTAAATCTTTAGATAGTGTAGTTGGTGATATTATCTGTAAAATTATTTAGTATGATTTAGATATGAGATTTAAGTTTATTATATTTATACTATCTAGTTCATTATCCTTATATGGTGACCAGTTCGCATTCTCATTTTATAATGATGCTTTTGTTGGTACAGATAAACATTTTACAAATGCTCTTAGTTTTAGTTGGATAAATAAATCATATAATAATCATGATGATAATGTTCAACTAAATAGTGGTATAAGTTTAAGTCAAACTATTATAACACCTGCGGATATGACACAAACTGAACCTCAGTATGATGATATGCCTTATGCTGGGCATCTATCATTAGATTTTTTCCTATTTGAATCTACTAAAGAGAGTTTTAAAGAGTTCCGTGTTGGTTTTGGGGTTGTTGGTAAAGAATCTGGTGCTGAATTTATACAAAAAACTGTTCATCAAATGTTAGCTGTAACAAAACCACAAGGTTGGGATACTCAACTTAAAACAAAATATACAACAAATCTACTTCTAAGATATGGTGAGATAACTTGGGAGGATAAACTATATATATTTAACTTAGATTGGTTTAATCATATAGGTTTAAATGCTGGTAGTTTTATCACAGATGGATTTGTTGGTACAATGTTTAGGGTAGGGTATAATTATAGAAGAAACTTTAACCTACACTACCCATATTTAAAAGAGGAAGCTTCATTATTAAAAATATCGAAGTATGATAAAGAGTTTGGTTATTCACTCTCTTTTGGTTTAAATAGTGAACTTTTACTATATTCATATATTTTTGATGAAGCTAAAAAAGAGGGGTATCAAACAGATAAAAATCTTATAAATAACTCATTTTATCTAGGTGCTGATCTATACTACCTAAAAAATAAATTAACCCTTTTTTACCGTTCCCAATCTAAATACACAAACCAACAAGGTGATATGAATCGTTTTGGTGGTTTGTTGTACTCATACAGCTTTTAAAAAGCTCTATTTAGTGCTGAAAATAGTGCTTTTATAGATGCTGTTGCTATATCTGTATCAGCACCAACACCGTAGCAAGATAGAGTGTTAGCAGTTTGAATCTCTATATATGCCACAGCTTTTGCTGAACTTTTATCTCCACACGAGTGTTCAGAGTAAGATTTTATACTAAACTCATTTTTATAGTTTTTCATAAGGGCAGTTTTACAAGCATCGATAGGTCCATTACCCTCACCAGTTGCTGTTATATCTTCACCATTATAACTATAAGTCAGGGTACATTTAGATATTTTATTATCAGAAGATACTGTAAAATCTATAAAAGAGATATGCTCTTTAGCATTAAAGTATGTATCTTTAAATATATTTAAAATCTCCTCAGCACTTAACTCTCTACCTTTCTCATCTGTTACAGCTTGAACTATTTTACCAATCTCAGGGTGCATAGATTTTGGTAGTTGATAACCATAGTTTTTCTCTAAAATATAAGCTACTCCACCTTTTC
>Ga0256837_1002663_pt1 | contig 10830 bp, 4 predicted proteins | sample 4562384metaG_FD_185976 | JGI IMG/M metagenome (GOLD analysis project Ga0256837, IMG submission 185976) | Hydrothermal vent microbial communities from Guaymas Basin, Mexico - 4561-384 | ecosystem: Environmental > Aquatic > Marine > Hydrothermal vents | place: Mexico: Guaymas Basin | collected... | reverse complement strand
CCAAAAAACAGACTTCAAATAGGCGGTACTACAACCTCATTTGGCGGAACTACACGGTTTTTTTATGACAGTGACAAGCTTAAAGTCAAAATCAACGGCTTGAGACTGGCTAGAGTAATGCAGATAATCAAAGAACCAAACTACACAAAAAACAGTTCTATAGATGGTAAAATTACTCTAGCAAGTGTCAAAAAACTAAATGGAACTTTCAACTTTTATGGCAAAGGTGAACTTGACAGTGACTATATAAAAAGACATAACGGTATAGATCTTTCTGACTTAAAGAGATTCAAATTTGGTATAGATGGTAAAATGGCAAATATGAATATCAAAGCCCTTGCAAATCTTGAACTTGGAGCAATCAAACTAAAAGCAACAGATATTACATACAGTACAATAGCAGGAGCTTTGCAGAGTAACTACAAACTAGTTATAACAAATCTATCAAAACTCTCAAAAGTTGCCAATATACCTCTATCAGGTACATTGGGAGTTGATGGAAAAATCGCATATCTGTCACCAAGAGATTATTTCAGAATAGACGGAAAGTCAAAAAGTTTTGGTGGAGATACAAACTTTATATACCAAAATGATAAATTGACACTGACACTAAAGGGTAATGATCCAAATCAATGGGCAAGGAGATTAGCTCAACCACAACTCTTTAACAAATCTCTAATGAATTTGGAGTTGAAGATGGATTCAATAAGTGCTCAAATGGGTACGCTATCTCTCTCTCTTGGCGGATATTTGGATACTGCTGTCATAAAAAGAGAATTTAATACCAATCTTGGCAAGAGATTCAGCTACAGACTAAACAGCAAAGGCAGACTATCAGCCGGTGAGTTTATGGCAAATGCAAAACTAGATACATCTATGGCCAAAATTGATTTCAAAAAGCTTATTATAGATCTGCAAAGCTCTACGCTAGATGGTGATTACAAACTGCTCATACCAGATTTGAAAAAACTGCAGCCACTCACGACAAAAACATACAGAGGCAAAATGGATATTGACGGAAAGATTCAATATAAAAATGCTTTGGCTATAAATGGACACTCAAAAGCATGGGGTGGCAGAGTAGATTTTCTACTAAAAGACGGCTCTAAACTACAAGCCAAAATGGGTGGTATCAAATGGGAAGAGTTGATGTTTACTTTGGGTTATCCAAAGCTGTTGAATGCAACAAGTGAGGGTGATATAGATTATGATATTAGCAAAAGCAAAGGCAACGTGAAGTTTACACTTGATTCTATGAGCTTTATAAAGAGTGATTTGACAATGGTAATTGGTACTTTGCTAAATTATGATTTGACAAATGAATTCTTCCAAAGAGCAGTATTTACATCAAATATAGTAAAAAACAAAAACTACTTCGATTTTAGAGTAGAATCAGACAGACTCAAAATTACTATAAACAGAGGAGTAATAGATACTCTAAAAGATAAAATTGATGCCATAGTAGTAGTCGATGCCGGTGATAATATCTATAAAGTCAAGCTCAAAGGCAAAATATCACACCCAAAAATTACACCAATACTGACTGATGCACTAAAAAACAAAGTGGAAAAAGAGGCAGGTAAATTGATACAAAAGACAAAACTGCCAGATGAGATTAAAAATACTCTGCCCAAAATATTACCTGGTATGCTTCCAAGTGACAATAAACAACCAGCATCAACAGTACCACTGTTTTAGGAGAGATAATGGCATATATAGATTTGTATGATATAGATAAGCAGTATGATGTAAAGCTGATATTCAAACAGATGAATTTTCACCTCGAAGAGGGTGAAAGAGTAGCAATAGTGGGTGCAAATGGATGTGGTAAATCGACACTTATGAAGATTTCTGCAGGAGTTGAAGAGCCAGATAGTGGCAAAAGAGTTATAGATAGATCTATAGAGATTGGATTACTGTTGCAACAACCGATATTCAAAGAAGGGCTTACGGTATATCAGGCAATTGAAGCTGAATTAAAAGAGTTGAAAGAGGCTCAAAAAAAATATGAAGAGTTGAGTAATGCCATAGCAAATGATCCACAAAATAGAGCTTTGCTAAAAGAGCATGAAAAGCTTACTGCATTTTTGGATCACCATAATGCATGGGATTTAAACTCCAAAATAGAAAGAGTACTCCAAGAGTTTCAACTAAAGCAGTATGAAAACAGGCTTGTAAGTACACTCTCTGGAGGTGAACAAAGAAGAGTTGCATTAGCTTCACTAATACTAAAAAAACCTGATGTTTTAATGCTTGATGAACCTACAAACCATCTTGATGTATATATGGTTGAATTTTTGGAAGATATTTTGCTCAAAGAGAAATTTACACTTCTGTTTATATCACATGACAGATATTTCATAGACAAAATTGCCACAAGAATTGTAGAAGTAGAAGAGCATAAGTTGGTAAGTTACAAAGGTGGATATGAACAATTTTTACATCAAAAAGAGCAAAGATTAGAGGCTATGCAAAAAGAGCATGAGAATCTTATTAGGCTACTCAAAAAAGAAGAAGAGTGGCTAAGTAGAGGGGTTCAAGCTAGACAAACCAGAAATCAAGGCAGAAAAAAGAGAGTATTTCAACTAAGAGAAGAGGCAAAAAAGAATCCTGCCATAATACGAAAGATAAAAATAGAGTTAGAAAGAGAAAAGAGAAGTTGGAAGGGTGAAAAGGGCTTTAGCAAAAAAAAGATGCTGTTTGAAATATCATCACTCTACTACTCAATAGGAGATAAAGAGTTAATCAAAGATTTCAATGCAAGAATTTTGCAAAGAGACAAAATAGCAATAGTAGGTCCAAATGGCAGTGGTAAATCTACACTTCTAAAACTTCTACTTGGCAAACTAAAACCAGACAGAGGCACAATCAAAAGAGGTGAAGCAACAATAGGGTATTTTGATCAGCACAGGGAGATGCTAAATGACAATCACACTCTAATAGAGACATTCTGTCCTGATGGAGGAGACAGAGTAATGGTAGAGGGTAGAAATATGCATGTATTTGGATACCTCAAAACATTTCTCTTTCCAAAAGAGTACTTAGATAAAAAAGTGGGTCAATTAAGTGGCGGAGAAAAAAACCGTGTGGCTTTAGCACTTTTGTTTACAAAACACTATGACTGCTTGATACTTGATGAACCTACAAATGATTTGGATATCCAAACAATAAATATACTTGAAGAGAAGCTTTTAAACTACCAAGGCTCTGTAATATTTGTAAGTCATGACAGATACTTTGTAGATAAAATAGCACAAAAGCTGTTTATACTAAAAGGAGATGGCAATTTTGAAGAATCCTTTACTGCATATAGTGAATATCTGGAGATAGAAAAAGAGTTAAAGAGTATCCAAAATTATGAAAATGAGATAAATAAATCAAAACTTTCTACCTCTCAACCAAAGAAAGTAAAAAAGAAACTTAGTTACAAAGAGCAAAGAGAGTTAGAGATTTTACCAAAAAAGATAGAAGAGCTAGAGAGTAAAATTGATGAGTTAAATAGTTGTCTTTGTAATCCCCAGTGCTACAATCAAAAGGGTTTATCTGTTGTTGGAGAAGAGTTATCCAAAGTAGAAAAAGAGTATGAAAAGTTGAGTGATATATATCTAAATCTGCTTGAAAAAGAAGAAGAGTTAAAAAATAATTAATCTCAAATAATATTTAATTATCTAAGAATTTTTATCTATTAATAAAATTCGGGGGAATACCTCAAATTCTTGTTACAAAAAGCTTCTCTTTTAAGCTGATATGGACTCTAAAATTGATTAATACTATTCTTGATATTTTAATTTTAGGTATAATACACTCTTGTCAAAATTTTACTTTTGATCTTTTTAAAGGTTATATTAATTATGGAAAATGAATTAGGCAAATTAGATTTTCAAATCACTCTTAATGATATAAACAGTTCTTTTTATCCTTCTGATATAAAAAAAGGATTTGAACTCTATCAGGCAAATAGAGTATTAGATTTGGAATTTTATGTAGTAAATTCCGAAAAACTCTTTATAGAATCCAGAGTTAAAGGTAGTAGAGGATCTATATATAATCAAGAGATTGACATAGAGATAGATGATGAGGGTTCGATATTGATAGATTCTGTATGCTCTTGTCCAGTAGAATATAACTGTAAACACTCAGTAGCTGTATGTTATGAGTTGTTAAACGGTATGAGTAGTACTCTCTCTGGTAATGAGTACTACTGGCTGGAACAGTTACTGAGCCTATCAAGCAATACAAAACCACAAATAGACTTAAATGATAAAACAGAATATAGAATAAATTATAGAATAAATTCAGACAATTCAAAATTTAAAAATATTTCAATATATAAAGCAAAGAGACTCAAAAATGGTTCATATAGCAAAGGAGCTAAAATATCATCAAATGAGTTGGAGATAATGTTAGCAACACTATTTAAGTATGAATATCTAACAACTGAAGATATAATCATACTAAATCTATTATTTTTACTTGAAATACAAATAGATACAAATCATAATATACTCCAAGGAAATATAGGAGCAGAACTATTAAGAAGAGTAGTTAAAACAGGCAGAGCATACTATCAAGACAATAAAGAGCCTCTAAAGTACAGTGATACAAAATTGACAGAAGATTTTCAATGGGTAAAAGATGAAAAAGGCAAATATATATTAAAATCAGATAATATAGATATAGAGCATCTATTTATGACAGAACCTCCATTTGTAATACTACCTCAGGAGAATAAAATATATGAAGTAGATACAAATAAGCCTACCAAACTTATTGAGCATATGTTAAAATCACCATCAATAGATGAAGAGGATCTAAAAGAGTTTGTATCAAAAAACTTGGATCTAATTAGCAAAACCACTATTCCTCTGCCTGATAATATTGTAGATATTCAATATATAGATACAACACCAATACCAAAATTGATAATTATCCAAAGTGAAAACAGATTTTGTATTGAGTGTAAAATATCATTTTTATACGATTCAATAGAGGTTGGAGCAAAATTTAGTCCAAGAAGTAGAATTAGGGATAATAATAATATATATTCAATACTTAGAAAAAAGGATATTGAACAAGGGTATATAGATAGTTTAAGCGAATATGATCTTTATATAATTGATGAAGAGAAATATATATTTAAGACAGCAATCTCTTCTAAAGAGCAAGATAATATTGAAGCTGTAAGAAAATTTTTGGAAGAGTCTATACCCAAATTAAAATCAAGTGGATGGATAATAGAAAAAGAAGAAGTTGAAGAGTATAACTTCAATTATGTAGCAGATATAGAAGCCCAAAGCAGTTTTAGTGACAGTAATGGTTGGTTTGAATTATCTTTCAATTTGGATATAAATGGTAAAAAGTATCCTCTTGTACCAATTGTATCTACACTTTTACATCAGTATGATTCACCCAAAGAGTTGCCTGAGTATATAAATTTGAGTATAGAAAAAAATCAATTTGTACATATAAAATCTGAATTATTAAAACCTATCCTCAAAACACTTTATCAACTATTTGACAATATAGCAAAAGATGGCAAGAGCTTAAGAGTAGATAGATTTAATGCCCATCTTGTAGAGCCTATGGAAAACAGTATTGTAGAGTGGAAAAGAGGATTTGAACTAAGAGAATTGAGCCAAAAACTTAGAAGTTTTACAGGTATCAAACAGATAAAGCCATCTAAAAATCTAAAAGCTACTCTTAGAGAGTACCAACTATTTGGTATCTCCTGGCTTACATTTTTAAAAGAGTATGGTTTTGGAGGAGTACTGGCTGATGATATGGGACTGGGCAAAACTCTTCAATCACTTGCATTTTTACAATACCAAAAAGAGCAAAATGCAACAGAGTATAATACAACTCTTGTAGTTGTACCAACCTCTTTGCTTAGTAACTGGAGAGATGAAATAACCAAATTTACACCAAACCTTACTTTCACCATACTCTATGGTACAAACAGAGAAGATACATATGAGAATTTGAGTAATTACGATATTGTAATTACAACTTATAATATTGCTCTTAATGACTATAAGATATTATCAAAAATTACATTTGGTGCTATTATATTAGATGAAGCCCAAAAAATAAAAAATCCAAAAGCAAAAATCACTCAAGCTATTAAGAATCTAAAGGCAAAACACAAATTGGCTCTTACTGGTACTCCCATGGAGAACCACTTAGGAGAACTTTGGTCTATATTTGACTTTTTGATGCCCGGATTTTTGGGTACTCAGACAACTTTTAACAAACTCTACAAAAATCCTATTGAAAAGAGTAATGATATAAATATATCAAACAGACTCAGAGCAAAAATTGCACCATTTATGCTAAGAAGAACCAAAGATGAAGTACTCAAAGAGTTACCAGAAAAGATAGAAATGATAAGAAAAGTACCATTTGGTTCAAAACAGGCTATATTGTATGAAAATGTTAGACTTACAATGGAAAAAGCAGTAAGAGATGAGATAGCCAAAAAAGGATTGGCTCGTTCACATATAATGATACTTGATGCTCTTTTGAAACTCAGACAAGTTTGTTGTGATCCTCAGCTACTGAGTATAAATACAATAAAAAAGACAGAAGAGTCAGCAAAGAAAGAGATGTTTTTTGAACTTGTAGAAGAGCTTATAGATGAGGGGAGAAAAATACTGGTATTTAGTCAATTTACTTCAATGCTTGCAATTTTAGAAGATGGATTGAGACAAAAGGGTATTAAATACTCAAAATTGACAGGAAAAACACGCAAAAGAGAAGAGGCAATTGAAAAGTTCAAAGAAAAAGATTGCAATATATTTCTAATTAGCCTCAAAGCAGGTGGAGTGGGACTCAATTTGGTAGAAGCAGATACAGTAATACATTATGATCCATGGTGGAATCCTGCTGTTGAGAATCAAGCAACAGATAGAGCATACAGAATTGGTCAAAATAGAAGTGTATTTGTATATAAACTTATTATTGAACACTCAATAGAGGAGAAGATACTACAACTACAAGATAAAAAGAGTAATTTACAAAATGGTATTTACAGCAAAAATAGTACCAAAGATGGCAAAAAACAGATAGATCCAAAAGAGTTATTAGAGTTACTTCATCAATAAATTTTACAAATAGCAAAGTAACACTATATTGAATTAACTCTCAAAATTATCTGAAAATGTAATATATAGATATAAAAAGTGCTAAAATAGTACAAGAGTTTGAATAGTCAATTTGGAGGTAAAGATATGATAATGAAGGGTAAAAGAGGTATTGTACTTGGTATTGCAAACAAAAAATCAATTGCTTATGGAATAGCAAAAGCGTGTAAAGAGCAAGGTGCAGAGTTGGCAATAACATACCTAAATGAGAGATTTGAGAGAAAACTCAAACCAATAGCAGATGAGTTGGAGTGTGGAGAGAGATTCTATCCTTGTGATGTAAGCAAACCACAAGAGATCAAAGCCCTAAAAGAGTCATTGGAAAAAGATTTTGGCAAAATTGATTTCTTGGTTCACTCTATAGCCTTTGCACCAAAAGAGGGTCTTAGCGGTCACTTTGTAGATATTCCAAAAGAGGCATTTAATGTAGCTATGGAGATATCTGTATATTCATTTATAGAACTTGCCCAGGTACTAAAGCCTATTATGAATCAAGATGCTTCTTTGTTGACGCTATCTTATTATGGTGGAGTCAAATATATACCATCATACAACCTTATGGGAGTAGCCAAAGCCGCTCTTGAGATGAGTGTAAAGTATATGGCTGAAGATTTGGGAAGAGATGGTATCAGAGTCAATGCTATCAGTGCCGGACCTATTAAGACATTAGCAGCTTCTGGTATTGATGACTTTAGTTTTATGCTCAAGTGGAATGCTGTCAACTCTCCACTAAGAAGAAATGTAACTATCCAGGATGTAGGCAACAGTGGTATGTACCTACTAAGTGATCTTAGTCGCTCTGTAACTGGTGAGATACACTATGTGGACAGTGGATTCAATATAATGGGTATGCCGGCAATTGAATTTGATGAAAATGGCAAAACCGAAATTGCATGGAAAGATTGCTAAGGTATGCAGAGTAAAAGTTATCAGGATAAAAAGAGATTCTTTGATGGTATCTTGACTATATATGGCAGACAGGCAGTAGCTGAAGCATTATCAGATACTACCATAAAGATATACAAACTGCATCTAAGCAGTAGTAACAAACCTGCAAATATACTAAAAGAGATAGAGTCTATGGCTCTTTCTCGCAATATCCCAATAGAGTTGCATGATAAAAAGGCTCTCTCAAGGATATCAAAAAATGCCAGACAGGATCAGGGTGTAGCACTGGATATCATAATGACAAACTATACAGATACTACAAATTTTTTATCACAATACAAAAGCTACAAACTGTTGGCATTAGATGGTATCACCAATCCACAAAATACAGGTATGATAATACGCTCTGCTACAGCCGGAGATATAGATGCAGTCATAATCCCTACAAAAGGTACAAGCTCTATAACACCACTGGTTATAAAAGCAAGTGTAGGTACTTTGTTTAAATTACCTGTAATCAGGACTCAAAACTTGGTCCAGACTCTAAAAGAGTTTTTGGATGATGATGCTACATTGTACAATTTGAATGTAAAAGCCAAGGAGAGTTTGTTTGATACCAAAATATCTGACAAAAGTATATTTGTACTTGGAAATGAATCAAACGGAGTATCTAAAGAGGTAGCAGATATTTGCAACAAAGAGATAAAAATCCCAATGAACAGAGGTGTAGAATCACTCAATGTAGCAGTTACAGCCTCACTCTTGGCATTTTGTAGATAGAAAAAATTTTCTTCAACTTCCCTCCCCTTCTTATGGGAAGGGAGTATATATCAGTATTACTCTACTCTTGTTACTATCTTATCACCATCTGCATCAAATATTACCTTGTCACCCTCATTTAGTGAACCCTCAAGGATCATTTCAGCAAGTCTATCTTCTACAATCTCTGCCAAAGCTCTTTTTAACGGTCTTGCTCCATATATCGGATCAAATCCTGCTTTTGCAATCAATGCTTTTGCACTATCTGTTAGAGTAATGGTAATATCTCTCTCTTTTAGTTTACTCTCAATACCTCTAAATAGTACATCTACGATCTTGACTATCTGCTCTTCTCCAAGAGGATTAAAGATAATCAAATCATCAAGTCTGTTTATAAACTCAGGCTTAAAGTAATGCTTGAGTTCATCTCTTACAGCTTTTTCTCTATCTTCTGGATCTTTAAACTCCATAATCTTGTCACTTGCAATATTTGAAGTGAGTATGATTATAGTATTTTTAAAATCTACTGTTACACCCTTGTTATCAGTAAGTCTTCCATCATCCAGCACTTGCAATAGTATATTAAATACATCTGGATGAGCTTTTTCTACCTCATCAAAGAGTATTACACTATATGGCTTTCTTCTAACAGCTTCTGTCAATTGTCCACCCTCTTCATATCCTACATACCCAGGAGCTGCTCCTACCAATCTACTTACAGAGTGCTTCTCCATATACTCTGTCATATCAATCCTAATTAGTGACTTCTCACTGTCAAACAAGAATTTTGCCAAAGCTTTTGCTGTTTGGGTCTTACCAACTCCAGTAGGTCCCAAGAATAGGAAACTTCCTATTGGTCTATTGTTGTCACTTAGACCAGCTTTATTTCTTTTGATTGCTCTTGCTACTGCTTTTAGTGCCTCATCTTGACCTACCACCTCTTCTCTTAGGTGATCTTCAATATGTAATACCTTCTCTCTTTCACTTTGTAGCATCTTATTAACTGGTATTCCTGTCCACTTGCTTACAATTGTTGCTATCATCTCTTCATCAACAGCATTTTTGAGCAAGGTACCAGCCTCTTGCATCTTCTCCCACTTGTTGTTTAACTCTTCAAGCTCTCTCTCAAGTGCTGGGATTTCACCATACTCAATCTCTGCTGCTTTATTGAAGTTGGCTTCTCTTTTTGCAAATTCGGCTTCTCTTCTTTTCTCTTCAATCTTTTGTTTAATATCTGCAATAGAGTTAAATATCTCTTTTTCTGTCTCAAACTGAGCTTCAAGTTGTCTCTTTTGTTCTTCGAGATTTGCCAACTCTTTTTCTATCTCTTTGATTCTCTCTTCATTTTTGGCTGTAAGCTCCATCTTTAGAGCCTCTATCTCTACTTGCAATCTTTGTATCTCTCTTTTTACTTTTGCAAGTTCAAATGGTTCTGATTCTATTTGCATCTTTAACTCTGCTGCTGCTTCATCTATAAGGTCAATAGCCTTATCTGGCAAATATCTATCTGTAATATATCTATTTGAGAGTTTTGCAGCTGCAACCAATGCACTATCTAAAATTTGAACATTGTGGTGAGCTTCAAGTCTCTCTCTAAGCCCTCTTAGAATTTGCAATGCTTCATCTATATTTGGCTCATCAACCTTTACAGGCTGGAATCTTCTTTGCATTGCAGCATCTTTTTCAAAATACTTTCTATACTCTTTTAAAGTTGTCGCTCCAATTGTATGCAATTCACCACGAGCCAACATTGGCTTTAGGATATTTGCTGCATCCATGCTACCTTCACTGGCACCCGCTCCAATAATTGTATGAATCTCATCTATAAAGAGGATAATATTGCCATCTTTTTTGACCTCTTCAATAACTGCTTTTAATCTATCTTCAAATTCACCTCTATATTTTGCACCTGCAATCAATGAACTCATCTCAAGTTGAATGAGTCTTTTGTTTTGCAGACTCAAAGGTACCTCTTTGTTTACTATTCTTTGTGCAAGTCCTTCTACAATTGCAGTCTTACCAACACCTGGTTCACCAAGTAATA
>Ga0256837_1002661_pt1 | contig 10837 bp, 9 predicted proteins | sample 4562384metaG_FD_185976 | JGI IMG/M metagenome (GOLD analysis project Ga0256837, IMG submission 185976) | Hydrothermal vent microbial communities from Guaymas Basin, Mexico - 4561-384 | ecosystem: Environmental > Aquatic > Marine > Hydrothermal vents | place: Mexico: Guaymas Basin | collected... | reverse complement strand
ATATGAGACATTACAAAATCAAGATTTAGATAGCTTCAAAGAAGTAATAGAGTCTTTGTTTGCTTCAATAGCATATAACAATTATACAAAAAATAGAATAGGAGAGTATGAGGGTTATTATGCAAGTGTTTTATATGCATATTTAGCTGGAAGTGGATTAAATATTGTAGCTGAAGATGTAACAAGTATAGGCAGAATGGATTTAGCAATAATATTTAGAGATAGTGTATATATACTGGAGTTTAAAGTAAATGGAAGTAATGCACTAAACCAGATAAAAGACAAAGATTATGCCAGTAAATACAAAAGCAGATATACAGATATATATTTAATTGGCATAGAGTTTGACAGCCAGAGTAGAAATATTGCCAATTTTGAGTGGGAGAGGCTAAAATGAAACAGAAGAGATAATCAATTATATTTTCATTTTGATGCTTTATAAGATAATTTAAGATTACTCTTTGTATCTATTTTATCATCTTAAAGTCCCCTTTTAAATTGTTATATTGTATATAATCTCTTTTTTGGTTTTGCTTTGGTGAATCTCCAAGAGTTCCAACCCCTCTATGGGGAGTTTTAAAAACTCATCTATACTTTTGATTTTCTGTTTTGCCAACTCTTTTAGTATCAAACCTCTATATGCTTTTGCCCAGTGGCTTACCACTTTGCCATCTTTTAAGAATTTTAGTGTGGTAACAGTTTTGGGTTTATAGAATTTGTTGTAGTAGTTTGCTCTAATATCCAAAATCTCTTCATCTTTAAAAAAGTCATCTAATACCTCTTTTAAGGCTTTGTTGTAAATCTTTTCTGGTTGTAAGGAACCTATACTCTTACCCTGTTTTAATCTGTAATCTGGTATCAAATTACTTGCTAAAACTACTCCAAAGAGATTTGAAAAGATTATTACATTACTGTATATATACTCTTTTGAATCATCTGGAAGTGATTCAAAATCCAAATAATCAAATGCAACTCCTGTATATCTGCAAATAGCAGGTAGAGTAGGGGAATCAACAAGACTCTTTTTGTATCTTGTAATATCAGACTCTTTTTTGAGACCAAACATATCTATCATATCATCTCCACCATTTGATACAATCTCTTCATACCTGCTCAACAAAATCTCTCTGGTTGGATTTAGTTTGGAGCAAAAGAGATTTGAGAGATCAAATTTGGCACTGCCACCTTTTTGTTTGGTTTCACTTGGAGCCAAAAGTATCTTCATAAAAATTCCTTTTAAATTTTTGAACTGATGTTATACAGATATAATTTTACTATTTAATCTTCAAAGCCTTTTGTTAAACTAAAAGATTTTCAAGTCTATAACATCAATTGTGATTTTAGAGGGTATATTACGCCAAATCGTACCAAAAAGTATATCTTTTGAAAAAAATATGATTTTTTGCGTAAAATAGTTTATGATTAAGTATATTTTAAGGATAATCAGATTATAATTCCGAACCATTCAACGAAATGGCATCTAAAGGGTGCTGGTGTAGCTCAGTTGGCTAGAGCAGCTGATTTGTAATCAGCAGGTCGCGGGTTCGAGTCCCATCACCAGCTCCATTTAAATATAATCAGTGTTTGACCAGTAAAAGACAAAAGGTGAGATACTCAAGTGGCCAACGAGGGCAGACTGTAAATCTGCTGGCTTTCGCCTTCGGAGGTTCGAATCCTCCTCTCACCACCATTTGCATGTCTATGCGGGAGTAGCTCAGTTGGCTAGAGCATCAGCCTTCCAAGCTGAGGGTCGCGGGTTCGAGTCCCGTCTCCCGCTCCATACTGGGAGCTGTTAACTGTCTATACTTTATCTTTTTGATATTCTTACAGTTTTAGCTTACCTAAACAGAAGACATGTTTACAAACACTTGATAATTAAATAGAAATTGCAATGTGGTTGCCCAGATAGCTCAGTGGCAGAGCACTTCCTTGGTAAGGAAGAGGTCGGCGGTTCAATCCCGCTTCTGGGCTCCACCTTATATAAAATGGTATGAACAAGAGTTTAACGAGTGCGTTATAGTCTTGTCCATACCTGGGCGTTGGGTCTAAACGAGATAAAATCTGGTATAATACCTGTCGTAAAAACAAGCTAGGAGAACATTAATGGCTAAAGAAAAATTTGAACGTACCAAACCACATGTCAATATCGGTACTATTGGACATGTTGACCATGGTAAAACTACTCTAACAGCAGCAATTACAGCAGTACTTGCTACTAAAAATGATACTGCATTGATGGATTATGACCAAATCGACAATGCTCCAGAAGAGAGAGAAAGAGGAATTACAATCGCTACTTCTCACGTTGAGTATGAGACAGACAAGCGTCACTATGCACACGTTGACTGTCCTGGTCACGCCGACTATGTTAAAAACATGATTACTGGTGCTGCTCAGATGGATGGTGCTATTTTGGTTATCGCTGCAACTGACGGGCCAATGGCACAAACTAGAGAGCATATCCTTCTTTCAAGACAGGTTGGTGTTCCTTACATCGTTGTATTCTTGAACAAAGAAGATCAGCTTGATGATGAAGATAAAGAAGAGATGCTAGAGCTGGTAGAGATGGAAGTAAGAGAACTACTTAGCGAGTATGAATTCCCTGGTGATGATACTCCAATTATTGCTGGTTCTGCATTCCAGGCTCTTGAAGAGGCTAAAGCTGGTAAACTTGGTGAGTGGTCAGAGAAGATTATTGCTCTTATGGATGCAGTAGATGAATATATTCCTGATCCAGAAAGAGAGACTGACAAGCCATTCTTGATGCCAATTGAAGACATCTTCTCTATCCAGGGTCGTGGTACAGTTGTAACCGGTAAGATAGAAAGAGGTAAAGTTTGTGTTGGTGAAGAGGTAGAAATCGTTGGTCTAAGAGATACTCAAAAGACAGTTGTAACTGGCGTTGAGATGTTTAGAAAAGAGATGGATTGTGGTGAAGCAGGTGACAACTGTGGTATCTTGCTAAGAGGTATCGGTAAAGAAGATGTACAAAGAGGTATGGTTCTTTGTCAGCCTGGTTCAATCACTCCTCACACTAAGTTTGAGGCAGAAGTTTATGTTCTAACTAAAGAGGAAGGTGGAAGACATACTCCATTCTTCAACAACTATAGACCACAGTTCTATGTAAGAACTACTGATGTTACTGGTTCTGTTATCCTTCCAGAGGGTACTGAGATGGTAATGCCAGGGGATAATGTTAAGTTGAATGTAGAATTGATTGCACCAATCGCTCTTGAAGAGGGAACAAGATTTGCTATCCGTGAAGGTGGTAGAACTGTTGGTGCTGGAGTTGTTACAAAGATTATCGAGTAATAACTACTATATCGGGCTTTGCCCGATAGCACTATAGATTGGAGCTAAAATGAGAGAGACTGTTCATTTAGGTTGTGAGAAGTGTACTAGAAGAAACTATCACACGACTAAAAACAAGAAAAATACGACTGAGAAACTTGCCATTAGAAAATATTGCAAATGGTGTAAGACTCATACTATCCATAAAGAGATGAAGCTCTAAGGGCTTTGCCTCTACTAAAATAATTACACTATAGGCCAATAGCTCAGTTGGTAGAGCACTGGTCTCCAAAACCAGGTGTCGGGGGTTCGAGTCCCTCTTGGCCTGCCATCGAGAAGGTATTATGGAAAAAATCAAGAAATTCTTTAGTGATGCTAAAATTGAATTAGATAAAGTTATCTTTCCTACCAAGATACAAGTTAGACAAGCATTTGTTGCAGTTGTTTTGGTAGTAACAGTTATATCGATATTCCTCGCATTAGTTGATTTACTAATGTCAGCAATTGTATCGACTACAATATAAGGTTGATTATGTCACATCAATGGTATGCAATACAGACTTATGCTGGTAGTGAACGATCGGTAAAAAAAGCTATAGAGAAAATGGCAGAAGATTATGGTCTAAAAGATAGAATAAAGCAAGTTGTCGTTCCTACTGAGGAAGTAATAGAAGTAAAAAATGGTGAAAAGAAAATTACTGAGAGATCACTCTATTCAGGTTATGTCTTTGCTCAAATAGATTTGGATACGGATCTTTGGCAAAAGATTCACAGATTACCAAGGGTATCAAGATTTATTGGTGAGCAGAAGACTCCAACACCTCTGACTGAGGCTGATGTTAAAACAATATTGAATAAGTTGGAGCAAAAAGGAGCTCCAAAACCAAAAGTTGATTTTGAGACAGGCGAAATGGTAAGAATAATAGACGGACCTTTTGCCAACTTTACCGGAATTGTTGAGGAGTATGACCTTGACCACGGTAAGTTGAAGCTGAATGTATCTATATTTGGTCGTAATGCACCAGTAGAGATACTCTATACACAAGTAGAAAAGATCATTTAATTCAAACGAAGGATAGTTTATGGCAAAGAAAGTAAGCGAAAAATTCAAACTAATGATTCCTGCCGGTCAAGCTAACCCGTCACCGCCAGTCGGTCCGGCTCTTGGTCAGCGTGGTGTTAATATCATGGAGTTTTGTAAAGCTTTTAACGAAAAGACAAAAGATAAAATGGGATTTAAGATCCCTGTTGTAATTACTGTATATACAGACAGAAGCTTTACATTTGAGACAAAGCAACCACCTGCGAGTGATCTCATTATGAAAGAGGCTGGTATTAAGAAAGGGAGTGATAATCCACTTCTAAACAAGGTAGCAACAATCACAAAAGAGCAACTTTTAAAGATTGTTGATCTCAAAATCGAAGACCTAAATACAAATGACAAAGAGGCAGCTGCAAAGATTATTGCTGGTTCTTGTAGAAGTATGGGTGTTGAGATTGTTGATTAAATCTTTTGACCACTAAGATTCAAAACAAAAGTGGGAGCAAAAAAGCGGAGAAAATAATGGCAAAAAAGTTAAGTAAAAGAAAACAGGCACTACTTGAAAAGATTGATAAGAATAAGATATATTCAGTAGATGAGGCAGTTGAGACTGTAAAAAATTTAAAATCTGCCAAGTTTGATGAGACAGTTGAGATTGCACTAAATCTCAATGTTGATCCAAGACATGCAGATCAGATGATTAGAGGCTCTGTTGTACTTCCTCATGGTACAGGCAAAGATGTAAAAGTTGCAGTATTTGCAAAGGGTGCAAAGATAGATGAAGCCAAAGAGGCTGGAGCTGATTTGGTTGGTAATGATGAATTAATAGCACAAATCCAAGAGGGTAATATCGATTTTGATATTGTTATTGCTACTCCTGATATGATGGGTGTACTTGGTCGTGTTGCAAGAATACTCGGACCAAAAGGTTTGATGCCTAACCCAAAAACAGGTACAGTAACTATGGATGTGGCTCAAGCAGTCAAAAATGCTAAGGGTGGACAGGTTAACTTCCGTGTTGACAAAAAGGGAAATATCCACGCTGGTATTGGTAAAGTAAGTTTTGATACAGACAAGCTAAAAGAGAACCTGAGAGTATTTGTAGAAAAGATCAATAAATCCAAGCCTTCAAGTGCTAAGGGTAGATATATTAAAAATGGTGCATTGTCACTTACAATGAGTCCTTCAGTCAAGTTAGATACTACTGAATTGATGGATATTAAATAATTTATAGTTAATCTTAGACTGAAGACAATAGGGGCATTATGCTTAAACAGATGGATAATTATCTATCCCTTTTACAGGAAGCCCTGTTGGAAGTCGGAAAGGAGTAGAAATGACCAGAGCAGAGAAAGAACAGCTCGTAGCAGAACTTACTACAGCATTCAAAGAGTCAAATGCAGTGGTAGTTTGTGACTACAAAGGCTTGACTTGTCAGCAACTGGAGTTCGTAAGAGCTACAGCTACTGAAAATGGTGCAAAAGCAAAAGTAGTCAAAAACACACTGGCGTCAATTGCTTTGAAAAATGCTGGTATTGATGATCTTGAGCTTCGTGATACAAACTTGATTGTTTGGGGTGAAGATCAGATCTCAACATGTAAGAGTGCTGATAAAGCAGCTATCGAGTTTAAAGATAAGTTTGTTATCAAAACTGGTGCTCTTGAGGGTAAAACAGTACCTCTTGAGACTATTATGGCTATGGCTAAATTGCCAAGTCGTGATGAACTTATCGGTATGCTTCTTAATGTATGGATGGCTCCAGTTCGTAACTTTACAATCGGACTTGATGCACTTGCTAAGAAGCGTGAAGAAGAGGCTTAATTTAGTTGCCCTGTAGGGTAGATTGGATTATACTAAAGAAAAAAGATATAAAAAGGATGAAAAATGGCATGTACTAAAGAGGATGTACTTGAATTTATCTCTGGTTTGACAGTACTAGAGTTAAGTGAGCTTGTAAAAGAGTTTGAAGAGAAGTTTGGCGTATCTGCTCAAGCTACTGTAGTAGCTGCTGCTGGTGCCGGTGCTGCTGAAGCTGCTGAAGAGCAGACTGAGTTTGATGTTGTTCTAACTGGTGCCGGTGCCAAGAAGATCAATGTTATCAAAGTTGTTAGAGCTGTTACTGGTCTTGGTCTTAAAGAGGCTAAAGCTGCAGTTGAAGAAGTTCCAACAACAATCAAAGAGGCTGTTTCCAAAGAAGAGGCTGAAGAGCTTAAGAAGCAGTTTGAAGAAGCAGGCGCAACTGTCGAGCTTAAGTAAGACTCTATCTAGGCTTTTGCCTAGATATAAAATCCCCTCTATTGATATAGAGATGAACTATTGTAAAATAGTTTTTTTGTGTATCTACATCAATTATACACCAACTCACAAACTAACTTTTAAGGTCAGCCAATGTTAAACTCTCTACATTCAGGTAACCGACTACGCATCGATTTCGCAAAGATTCCAAGACAGATTGAGATTCCTCATCTTTTGCAATTGCAACAGAAGAGTTATGAAAACTTTTTGATGATTGATGCAAAAGATCGAAGTCAAAGCATAATTGAACGCGTATTTCGCTCAGCATTTCCGATTCATGATCAACAAAATCGTATAACACTCAATTACAAAGGGTGTGAAATTATCAAACCCAAATATACTGTACGCGAGTGTATGGAAAGAGGACTTACATATGCAGTCTCTTTGAAGCTCAAAATATCATTGACTATTTGGAACAGAGATGACAAGACAGGTGAAAAACTGGACCCAAAAGAGATCAAAGATCAGTCTGTATTTGTAAGAAATATACCACTTATGACAGATAGAACATCATTTGTTGTAAATGGTGTTGAAAGAGTAATTGTAAATCAGCTTCACAGAAGTCCTGGTGTTATATTTAAAGAGCAAGAGTCAACTACTGTAGTAAACAAACTGCTCTTTTTTGCTCAAATTATTCCAGATAGAGGAAGTTGGCTATACTTTGAGTATGATGCCAAGGATATACTCTATGCAAGAATAAACAAAAGAAGAAAGATACCAGTAACTATACTCTTTAGAGCATTAGATTACAGCAAATCTGATATTTTAAAAATCTTCTATCCTATTCAAGAGATTTTTGTAAAGGATAATCGCTTTGTCATTCGCTTTGATCCAGAAAAGGCAACAGGCAGAGTAGAGCATGATATAAAAGATTTAGATGGTAATATCATTATACAAAATGGTAAAAGATTATCCAAAAAAAAGGCTCAAAAGTTAGCCGAAGATGGATTGGAGTGGATAGAGTATCCTATTGAACTTTTGGTTGAGAGACATCTTGCCAAACCTATAATTGATTCTGAAAGCGGAGAAGTAATATATGATGTTGTTACTCCTCTTGATGAAAACAGAATCAGAAAAATTGTTGAGATGGGTATTGAGAGCTTCTTTATTGCCGATGATACAGGTGAAGATACAGACTCATCAATTATTCACTCATTCAAAGCAGATCAAGAGAGCCTAAAACTACTCAAGCAGACTGAAGATGTAGATGATGAGAATCTTTTGGCTGCTATTAGAATATATAAGGTTATGAGACCAGGAGAGCCTGTAACACCAGAGGGTGCAAAGAGCTTTTTAAAGCAACTCTTTTTTGATCCAGAAAGATATGACTTGACTGAAGTTGGTCGTATGAAGATGAACCATAAACTGGGTCAGGATATACCAGAGTATGTTACTGTACTAACAAGTGAAGATATTATTAATACAGTAAAATATCTTATTAAAGTAAGAAATGGTGATGGTCATATAGATGATAGAGATCACTTAGGTAACAGAAGAATTAGAGCTATTGGTGAATTGCTTGGTAATGAGCTTCACAATGGTTTGATGAAGATGCAAAAGGCAATCAAAGACAAAATGACTACAATTAGTGGCTCTTTAGATGATTTGATGCCTCATGATTTGGTAAATTCCAAGATGATTACAAATACAGTTTTGGAATTTTTCAGTGGTGGTCAATTGTCTCAGTTTATGGATCAAACCAATCCTCTCTCTGAAATTACACACAAAAGAAGACTCTCTGCTCTTGGTGAGGGTGGACTTGTCAAAGAGAGAGCTGGATTTGAAGTAAGAGATGTACACCCAACACACTATGGTCGTATATGTCCTATTGAGACTCCAGAGGGTCAAAATATTGGTCTAATTAATACACTGGCTACTTATGCAAAAGTAAATGAACATGGATTTATTGAAGCTCCATACAAAGTAGTAAAAGATAGAAAAATTACTGATGAGATTATATATATAACTGCAACTCAAGAAGAGAATAAGGTAATTGCTCCAGCCTCTACAAAGGTAGATGAGAATGGTTATATTATAGAAGATCTTATTGAGACAAGACTAAATGGTAACATAGGTCTAAGAGATGCAGACAAAGTTGATTTGATTGATGTCTCTCCACTGATGATTAGTGGTGCAACAGCAGCTCTTATTCCATTCCTTGAACACGATGATGCCAACCGTGCATTGATGGGTTCAAACATGCAGCGTCAAGCAGTTCCACTCCTAAAAACCGAAGCTCCTATAGTTGGAACAGGAATGGAGGCTATTGTATCAAGAGATGCTTGGGAGGCGGTAAAAGCCAAAAGAGATGGTATTGTAGAAAAGGTTGATGCCAAAAGTATCTATATCAAGGGTGAAGATGAAAATGGTATCTATATAGATCACTATACTCTTGAAAAGAATATGAGAACCAACCAAAATACAGCATTTTCCCAAACTCCAATAGTACATCTAGGACAAAAGGTAAAAGCTGGTGAAGTGATTGCTGATGGTCCGAATATGGATAATGGTGAACTTGCAATTGGTAAAAATATTCTTCTTGCATTTATGCCTTGGAATGGATACAACTATGAAGATGCTATTATTTTGTCTGAGAAGCTCATTCGTGAAGATGCCTTTACCTCTGTACACATCTATGAAAAAGAGATAGAAGCAAGAGAGTTAAAGCATGGTACCGAAGAGATAACCAGAGATATACCAAATATCCGTGAAGATGAATTGATGCATCTTGATGAGAGTGGTATTGTCAAGAAGGGTACTTATGTAAAACCTGGAATGATTTTGGTAGGTAAAGTATCTCCAAAAGGTGAAATCAAACCAACTCCAGAAGAGAGACTGCTTCGTGCAATCTTTGGTGATAAAGCAGGTCATGTTGTAAATAAATCTCTATATTGTCCAGCTTCAATGGAGGGTGTGGTAGTAGATATAAAAATCTTTACCAAAAAGGGTTATGATAAAGATGCCAGATCGATTAGAGCCTATGAAGAGGAGCGTGAAAGATTAGACAAAGAGCATCATGATCAACTGTTGATGATTGATCGTGAAGAGATACTTAGAATCACTTCATATCTTGCCAAGCAGGATTTGGTTAAAGATGTAACAATTGGTGAAGATGAGTATAAAGCTGGAGAGAAGATACCAATAGATGTAATTCGTGGTATAAATAGATTTATGCTCAGAAGTGTAGTTCAATCTTATAGTGATGAAGTACAAAAAGAGTATGAAGCTATGAAAAACAGCTTCCTCAAGCAAAAAAGAAAGCTCAAACAAGAGCATGAAGAGAAGCTTGAAGTACTAGAAAAAGATGATATATTACCAAGTGGTGTAACAAAGCTTGTCAAGGTATATATAGCTACCAAAAGAAAGATAAAAGTTGGTGACAAGATGGCAGGTCGTCACGGTAACAAAGGTATTGTCTCAAATATCGTACCAGAGATAGATATGCCATATATGGAAGATGGTACACCAGTTGATTTGATTTTGAATCCTTTGGGGGTTCCATCTCGTATGAATATCGGACAGATTCTTGAGGTACACTTAGGTCTGATTGGTAAAAAACTGGGTCAACAGATTCAAGATATATTTGAAAAGAAACAGGCTGAGTTTATTACCGAACTTCGTGCCAAGATGAAAGAGATTGCATATGTTGCCAAGCTTATGAAAGCTTCAGGTGAGATTGATAAAATGAGTGATGAAGAGTTACTCAAATATGCCAGAGATTGGTCAAAGGGTGTCAAGTTTGCTGTTCCTGCATTTGAATCACCAACAGAAGATGAGTTAAACAAACTCTTTGAACTTGCCAAGATTGACAGTGATGGAAAGACTCAACTCTATGATGGCAAAACTGGTGAAAAGATGCTTGAGCGTGTAACAGTGGGATATATGTATATGCTAAAACTTCATCACCTTGTTGATGAGAAGGTTCACGCAAGAAGTACAGGACCATACTCACTAGTTACCCAACAGCCAGTTGGTGGTAAGGCACTCTTTGGTGGTCAGAGATTTGGAGAGATGGAAGTTTGGGCATTGGAGGCTTATGGAGCAGCACACACACTAAAAGAGATGCTTACAATCAAATCTGATGATGTTGACGGTAGAGCCAGAGCATACAGAGCATTAACAAGAGGCGAGAGTGTACCAGAGTCTGGTATTCCTGAGACTATGTTTGTACTTACAAAAGAGTTACAAGCACTTTGTCTTGATGTAGA
>Ga0256837_1002660_pt1 | contig 10843 bp, 9 predicted proteins | sample 4562384metaG_FD_185976 | JGI IMG/M metagenome (GOLD analysis project Ga0256837, IMG submission 185976) | Hydrothermal vent microbial communities from Guaymas Basin, Mexico - 4561-384 | ecosystem: Environmental > Aquatic > Marine > Hydrothermal vents | place: Mexico: Guaymas Basin | collected... | reverse complement strand
TCATCTCTTTCATGAGATAAGTGATTTGTTGCTCTTCAAGTGCAACTTTATCTAGTTCATTTAAAAATTCTGAAATTTTTAAATCAATGATATTAAAATTCTTTTTTAAATTTTGATTCACTTCTTCAGATAGTTTGCGATTTTCATTTAGCATTGTTTCAAAATTAAGATTTGCTTTTTTAATAAATTCGTTTTCTTCTGATTCATATCTTTCTTTAAGTTCTTGAACTGCTTTTATTTTTATAATTTGAAGATAGATAATAACGATTAAAAATCCAATAAAGAATGATGGAAAAATTATTTTGTAAAGTATTTCATAAATTTCTATTTCGGTCATTTTTTTAATCCTTTTTTTCGTATTTTTTTATTAAATTTCTGATTGTTGAGGCTGATAAAGTAACTTTCAGTTTCGTTTGGATTGCTCTTTTGTTGATTGCTTTTGTAATTTCATTTATTGATTTTCCATCTGCTTTCATTTTTAGAATTTCATCTTTAAATCTAAGTTGAACCATTAGTTTTTTGTGATTTGTTCTCATCTGCAAATTATAGCATTTTTAAATAAATAAGGAAGTTCGTGCAGTTGGTGTTTTCTGTCAGGTGTGACCATGTCCACCTGACAGAACTTTTAACTTGAAAACTATATTTTTTTAGCTATAATTTCAACTTACTTATTTATTTTTTAACTCGTAGTAGTATTTGGATTTGCAACCCTAACAATGCATGTGATTTTCGTCAATTTTTCATATAGCTGGTAAGTACCAGAATCTAAAAAAATTGCTTAGAATAAATTAATAATTTTTCCACCATTTTCGTCGAGTTTGGTTGCACAAAAAACTCGCTATGTAGGTTGTTTTCGGTATTCACAATGCCGAAAGATTTCCTCGCTTCTTAGCAAGAAATTTACTCGAAAGAGTTGTGAAAAAGTTAGGCTTCTTTTAAAAAAAGCTTTGATGATTGCTTAACTTAGATTTTATAATGGAGATTTTATTTCTCTATATTTTTTGTAAAAAGGTGTAACGATTTGATGATTATGATGCTTTATTTTCTTCATATTCTTCTTGTAAATAACATCTTTTAGAACCTGCTATTCCTGTCCTATCATAAAGAAATAATTCTATATTCATCATCATAGGAAGTTCTTTTTGTTCAAACTTAACATAAAAGAAATTATTCTTAATATTAGTAACTATACCTTTACCTAAACCTTGCCTATCTTGACCATCTACATCATAAATAACTGACCCAATTTGTAAAGATAAGGCTTTTTTTCTAATACTATGCATCTGAATTTACCAATTTTTTATAAAATTATACCCCCTAAATCGTTTAAGTTTCAGAGTTTTCTTAACTCTTTTCTTAAAGAATTTGCTTTAAGATTTGACTTTTAGCTTAAAGTTGTTTATAATTCCATTATGTATTTAGACAAGCCGACCAAAGCTTCGGACAGTCGTTCACTAGAACGGCTTGTCTAAATACATAGCTAAAAATGTGGAAGTTTTGGTCGGTTTCTTCATTTTTAACAATCTAAAAGTATTATTATCATCAATGTTAAACCTCTTAAATGCTGACACAAAACAGCTTAATAAACAAATTTGCAAAAGTTGCCCAGACTGGAAAAAGGGAAGAGCCAAAAATGACCAAGTTAATCTAGTTCGTGGATAGGGTGGGATATATATATTATATATCACTTGCTGAACTAGGATATAGCCGTTTGAAAATACCCGTTGCAGTAATGCTCACGGTATGAGTAAGAAGTCGCAGTCCCACTTAATGAGTGGTCGGGGGTATCGGTTAACCGCCCTTGTAATCTGTGTTTGAAAGTAGATTAACACTTTCAACTATGTTGTGTACCAACAGAGACTTTACCCTCCGATAGGATAGAAATGCCTATTTTTTGAGGGGTAAAGTCTCGTTATCCCCAACGGGGCGACCTTAGGAGACGAGACTGTAAGACAGAGTGGCTCTATAAAAGCCGACTTTAGGAGGCATACCTTTTTGCTCTTTTTTTATGTTAGCTACATTTATAGATGTAGCTAACTATTACTACTCATAGTATTTGTAATCTTATTCGTGAGAATTTTTAAGTTTCATTTAAGTTTAACTTTCTTTGTCTACCTCAGATACACATTTGTAATTTCTTCTCGTGTGTGTCCCATCATTTCAGAAACTTCTTGTTTTGTTTTTCCAGCTAATAATTGATTTTGTGCAAAGGTGTGCCTGATACCATGAGTTCCGTTATATTTTTGTCCACTTTTTTCAATTTCTTTTTTTAGATCTCTGCTGTAAGTTTTTAAATTTACTTCATATTTGCCCTCTACGGCATTTTCTCTAATTTTTAAAGCTAGATTAGTGCTAAGTTCTTTTTGGCTTAATTTGCCACCTTTTTGTTGATAAGACAAAATATTACCAACTAATTGTCTATTGAGATTTATGTGCGATGCTTCATTTGCTCTTAAACCATAATCTCTTTGCAGTTCAAAAGCAATTTGGCTTCTTTCTGGTAAGGTAATTTTATCAAGATTCTTATAAGCTCTGGTGCTATTATGAAGTTCCCCAGTTTTGACTAAATTTTCTTTTAATTCAGTTCTTAATTCTTTTATGTCATCTTTGCTAATTGACAGATGCTCTTTAACCTTCCCAATCTCAGATAGATAATTTGATGCTGTTCTGTATTTTAGATCTTCTTTAGAATTTAACCATTTTTGAACTACTTCTTTATCGATATTTTGCATATCTTTGATACCTAATTCTTTTGCGAATTTGCCTAAGTTTGTTAAGTCTCTTCTAGCATTGTCAAGAGATTTATAACTATGAAATTTATCGCTAATAAGTTGATTATTTGCACCTACTAGCCCTGTTGAATTTCTTGTTTTTAATTTACTTTCCCCAATTCCATTATGTGATTTTATAATAAGATTTACCTGAAAACCTATGCTTCCAACTCTTGCCATACTTCACACCTTTGAATAATTTTTTGAAATTTAGCAGCCAACGCAGAGCATTTAAATTTACAAAGATGTAAACTATTAGAATAGTTTTTAAAATGGATTCTCAAAAATTTTTCAGCATTTTTTTGAACTATAGTTGCTGTAAATACATCTGATAAATTATAAATCTTATTGATATTCAATTTATTCCCTGCAAATGCTTTTAAAATCTCTATGAGGTCGATAAATACGAATATATCCGTTATTACTCTGTAATATTTTCCATCTTTTTCTTCTTTGAAATTGAGACCAATAAAAATCTGATTTTTTGATGCATCATTTACATAAACAATAAAATCATTAAATCTAAATGTCTTTTCATTTTTCATCTTTTAACCTTTTTATTTGTTTAGTTTTTTTATGAATAATTGCATCTTTTATTCTCATCTCTTTCATGAGATAAGTGATTTGTTGCTCTTCAAGTGCAACTTTATCTAGTTCATTTAAAAATTCTGAAATTTTTAAATCAATGATATTAAAATTCTTTTTTAAATTTTGATTCACTTCTTCAGATAGTTTGCGATTTTCATTTAGCATTGTTTCAAAATTAAGATTTGCTTTTTTAATAAATTCGTTTTCTTCTGATTCATATCTTTCTTTAAGTTCTTGAACTGCTTTTATTTTTATAATTTGAAGATAGATAATAACGATTAAAAATCCAATAAAGAATGATGGAAAAATTATTTTGTAAAGTATTTCATAAATTTCTATTTCGGTCATTTTTTTAATCCTTTTTTTCGTATTTTTTTATTAAATTTCTGATTGTTGAGGCTGATAAAGTAACTTTCAGTTTCGTTTGGATTGCTCTTTTGTTGATTGCTTTTGTAATTTCATTTATTGATTTTCCATCTGCTTTCATTTTTAGAATTTCATCTTTAAATCTAAGTTGAACCATTAGTTTTTTGTGATTTGTTCTCATCTGCAAATTATAGCATTTTTAAATAAATAAGGAAGTTCGTGCAGTTGGTGTTTTCTGTCAGGTGTGACCATGTCCACCTGACAGAACTTTTAACTTGAAAACTATATTTTTTTAGCTATAATTTCAACTTACTTATTTATTTTTTAACTCGTAGTAGTATTTGGATTTGCAACCCTAACAATGCATGTGATTTTCGTCAATTTTTCATATAGCTGGTAAGTACCAGAATCTAAAAAAATTGCTTAGAATAAATTAATAATTTTTCCACCATTTTCGTCGAGTTTGGTTGCACAAAAAACTCGCTATGTAGGTTGTTTTCGGTATTCACAATGCCGAAAGATTTCCTCGCTTCTTAGCAAGAAATTTACTCGAAAGAGTTGTGAAAAAGTTAGGCTTCTTTTAAAAAAAGCTTTGATGATTGCTTAACTTAGATTTTATAATGGAGATTTTATGAAAAGAATTTTACTTACTTTATTAGTAACAAGTAATGCGATGATGGCTGATAATAGTCAAGAATGTGAAAGTTATGCAAAGGCATTAGCTTATGCAAAAATGAATTTACATTATTCGGATAATAAGAAATTAACTGAAGTTAAAAAACTCGGTAATATTCCTAAGAAATGCTGGAAAGCTGGAGTAGGCATCAATGGTAATACAAGTGCTGGTTATAATAATAAATATTCTATAGATGAAAATGTTGACAGAGATGTTATTAATACTGTTTATACTGCTACGCTGCAAAAGTTAAGAGTTGAATCATATGAGAAGCATAAAAAGTAATATGATTAAAAAAATATTAATATTCTTACTCTTAATGGGTAGTATTCAATTATTCGCTGAACAAAATCATTCTGAAACAAAATGGTATAAACAATGTGATAGTGAAAAAATGAAGAAAAGTTATTTAAGTGCATTTAAGACAATGGCTAAAAATAATTTCGGTAATAAATTAAAATTTCAATATCTAAATATTAATTCAAAACCAGTTGAAATTTCTAGGAAACCAGATTTAATTTGTAAAGTTAATTTATCGTACAAAGTAATACTTGGAATGGATTATTCTTATGGAACAGCTGACATAATACAAGACATAAAGGGCTATAACTCAAAAACAAAAAAAGTTGAATTTACAATTCAAGTTATTAATGAAAAAATTAAAAATGGTAATATTATACAAGATGCTGTAAATAGATATTAGCTTATATTTATTTACAAAGTTTGTCTAGTATTTTGACTTTTCTTATTCTTGATTATTTAGATAATTATTTAAATATTGAGTAGGTAATATATTTATAATTATAACAACACAATCAATTTTTTTATATCTTGTTCTAGTTCTCTTATTTGTTGTTTCTTTTCTTCTATTTCTTCCACAATCAACATTTTATTTTTAACTGCTTGTATTCTTTCATTATCTGTAATTATTGCTTTTTCTTCATTATCTATTTCATTCATATTATCAACTATGCTTGTTATTATGTCATTGTTATATCGCATACTTATCCTTTTGGGTACTGGTGTAGATGTAATTACCTTAGGACTAGGTGTCAAAGCCCATAAATTAGTTAGTATTATTTATCAAGTAAGAGGTAATCCAAATCATTTTATTTTTTTCTGATTATTGATTTTCTATTTTTGTTTTGATACAATTGCATTAGTGAGAGTGAGCCAAAGGCTCAAACTCTAATATAGTGGGGCTGCTAACAACACTATAATCACTAATACAAGAACAATGTTCATAGGTCACTCCTTTTTGCGAGTTCCCTATGTCAATATGTAGAATATCAACATCCCACACCAAGACACACCGTCATAACTCACTCAAGCATAGAAACAACTACTTGCATCAAAACATCAAATTATATCGTAAAAGTATAGATTGTGAACTACTTTTGGTTATATCAATTTAACATTTTTATCTGTTCAAAATTTGGTATTAATTTATTTAGAGCATTTATGTTTGGTAAAACTAATTTAGCATTTTTAAAACCACCAGTAGATGCTAATGCACTTGCAAAAGTTACTAATATTTTTTTAGTATTTGATATTTTTATGTCTTCTATGCAATCATAAAAAACTTTATTATATTCGATACTTCTGTTTAAATATATTTGCATCTCTTGTTCATCTAGTTTTGCCGTAAAGTTACTATAATCTTCTAATTCTAGGCTACTATTAGGTTTAAATAACTCATCATTCTGATACATTTCAAACAGTTTGCTCCAAATCTTATCTGCATCATTTTTGTTAAATTGTTGTAATGTTTGTTTATTGAATAAATAGCCTTTATCATTAATTCCAACTTCTTTTATAAAGTCACTATTTATGTAGTTTGCTCTCATATAATCTACAAATTTTCTTTTGGTGGCATAATCATCCGTGTCTTTTTTTCTTATTGTAAATTCAATCGCTAGAACTTTTTTGCCTCTTTTACGGCTTACCTTATAGTCTATTTTTAGGTCTGTATTCTCAAACTGTTTTACAGCTTTATTCAAAATATTTATTCTGATATTATCGTATCTATAACTCTCAGGTATCTTAAATTGCTCCCTTAAATCATCTATATAAATCTCGTGGACAACAGCTGTCGTATTTGGTTTATATCTAACTACTTTGTTAAACTCGTGTTTAAGTAACTCGTAAAGCCTTATCACATATCCACTTTTAAGTGCTAAAATATTTCCGAGTTCATAGTTTAGATAATTACCCTCTTTTAATTGTAACAATAAAGGTCTTAGCTTTTGGCTTATCTCTACCTCTACCTCTCCACTACCAGCTGAATATTCGGCACTTGCTATCCAACGAGTAAGCATAAAGCCTACTTCTTCCCCATCATCAAACTCTATTCGTTTATCCATCAGTTCATTACAGGCATCTATAAACTCTTTATACTCTTTGCCACCTAATTTACCGTTATTAGTTACACCTTTAAAATCTTGAATTTTTAAAACATAGAGATGAAAATCACTATCCTCTTTATTAATCATAGATATAACTGTAGTAATTATTTTAATAGCAAGAGAACCGAGACTATATCTAGCATTTAGTAATTTATCAGCTTTCCTCACGATTTTATGTTTATCAGGTTTAACTAGTACTTGTTTGTTTATCATTCTACAAACCTTATTTAAATATATTTGTAATTATATAGTATAAAAGTAAATACAAATATAGATTTATAGCTTTGTAATAGACGGGGATTCTTTTGTAATAGACGGGGGTTTTTTTGTAATAGACGGGGGTTTTTTTGTAATAGACGAGGTCAAAGCCCTAAAAATAGGACTTTTTTAGGGCTACAAGAAAGGGAAAGAAAGGAAAATAATAAAGAGAAAGAAATAGCATCTTAAAAAGCAACTTTTTTGACCATAAAAAATTTAATGATTTTATAGATTTTTCGATAACTAAAATTATTAATTATCTGAGATATACATCCGTGATTTCCTCTCTCACATGCCCCATCATTTCTGAGACCTCCTGTTTTGTTTTTCCATTTAAAAGTTGATTTTGAGCAAAAGTGTGCCTGATACCATGAGTTCCGTTGTATTTTTGTCCACTTTTTTCAATTTCTTTTTTTAGATCTCTGCTGTAAGTTTTTAGATTTACTTCATATTTGCCCTCTACGGCATTTTCTCTAATTTTTAAAGCTAGACTAGGGCTAAGTTCTTTTTGGCTTAATTTGCCACCTTTTTGTTGATAAGACAAAGTATTACCAACTAATTGTCTATTGAGATTTATGTGTGATGCTTCATTTGCTCTTAAACCATAATCTCTTTGCAGTTCAAAAGCAATTTGGCTTCGTTCTGGTAAATTTACTTTATCCAGGTCTTTATAAGCTCTGGTTGCATTGTGGAGTTCTCCAGTTTTAGTTAGATTTTCTTTTAATTCAGTTCTTAATTCTTTTATGTCATCTTTGCTAATTGACAGATGCTCTTTAACCTTCCCAATCTCAGATAGATAATTTGATGCTGTTCTGTATTTTAGATCTTCTTTAGAATTTAACCATTTTTGAACTACTTCTTTATCGATATTTTGCATATCTTTGATACCTAATTCTTTTGCGAATTTGCCCAAGTTTGTCAAGTCTCTTCTGACATTATCAAGAGATTTATAACTATGAAATTTATCGCTAATAGGTTGATTATTTGCACCTGTTAGCCCTGTTGAATTTCTTGTTTTTAATTTACTTTCCCCAATTCCATTATGTGCCTTGATGATAAGATTTACCTGAAAACCTATGCTTCCAACTCTTGCCATACTTCACACCTTTGGATAATTTTTTGAAATTTAGCAGCCAACGCAGAGCATTTAAATTTACAAAGATGTAAACTATTAGAATAGTTTTTAAAATGGATTCTCAAAAATTTTTCAGCATTTTTTTGGACTATAGTTGCTGTAAATTTATCTGATAAATTATAAGTTTTATTGACATTCAGTTTATTCCCTGCAAATGCTTTTAAAATCTCTATGAGGTCGATAAATACGAATATATCCGTTATTACTCTGTAATATTTTCCATCTTTTTCTTCTTTGAAATTGAGACCAATAAAAATCAGATTTTTTGATGCATCATTTAGATAAACAATAAAATCATTAAATCTAAATGTCTTTTCATTTTTCATCTTTTAACCTTTTTATTTGTTTAGTTTTTTTATGGATAATTGCATCTTTTATTCTCATCTCTTTCATGAGATAAGTGATTTGTTGCTCTTCAAGTGCAACTTTATCTAGTTCATTTAAAAATTCTGAAATTTTTAAATCAATGATATTAAAATTCTTTTTTAAATTTTGATTCACTTCTTCGGATAGTTTGCGATTTTCATTTAGCATCATTTCAAAATTAAGATTTGCTTTTTTAATAAATTCATTTTCTTCTGATTCATATCTTTTTTCAAGTTCTTGAACTGCTTTTATTTTTATAATTTGAAGATAAATAATAACGATTAAAAATCCAACAAAGAATGATGGAAAAATTATTTTGTAAAGTGTTTCATAAATTTCTATTTCGGTCATTTTCTTAATCCTTTTTTTCGTATTTTTTTATTAAATTTCTGATTGTCGAGGCTGATAAAGTAACTTTCAGTTTCGTTTGGATTGCTCTTTTGTTGATTGCTTTTGTAATTTCATTTATTGTTTTTCCTTGTGTCTTCATTTTTAAAATTTCATCTTTGAATCTTAATTGAATCATTAACTTTTTGTGGTTTATTTTCATTTTCAAATTGTAGCACTTTATAATTAACAGGTAAGTTCGTGCAGTTGGTGTCTGTCAGGTGGTGCATTTATGTCCACCTGACAGAACTTATGCTTGAAAACTATATTTTTTTTAGCTATAATTTCAACTTACTTATTTATTTTTTAACTCGTAGTAGTATTTGGATTTGCAACCCTAACAATGCATGTGATTTTCGTCAATTTTTCATATAGCTGGTAAGTACCAGAATCTAAAAAAATTGCTTAGAATAAATTAATAATTTTTCCACCATTTTCGTCGAGTTTGGTTGCACAAAAAACTCGCTATGTAGGTTGTTTTCGGTATTCACAATGCCGAAAGATTTCCTCGCTTCTTAGCAAGAAATTTACTCGAAAGAGTTGTGAAAAAGTTAGGCTTCTTTTAAAAAAAGCTTTGATGATTGCTTAACTTAGATTTTATAATGGAGATTTTATGAAAAGAATTTTACTTACTTTATTAGTAACAAGTAATGCGATGATGGCTGATAATAGTCAAGAATGTGAAAGTTATGCAAAGGCATTAGCTTATGCAAAAATGAATTTACATTATTCGGATAATAAGAAATTAACTGAAGTTAAAAAACTCGGTAATATTCCTAAGAAATGCTGGAAAGCTGGAGTAGGCATCAATGGTAATACAAGTGCTGGTTATAATAATAAATATTCTATAGATGAAAATGTTGACAGAGATGTTATTAATACTGTTTATACTGCTACGCTGCAAAAGTTAAGAGTTGAATCATATGAGAAGCATAAAAAGTAATATGATTAAAAAAATATTAATATTCTTACTCTTAATGGGTAGTATTCAATTATTCGCTGAACAAAATCATTCTGAAACAAAATGGTATAAACAATGTGATAGTGAAAAAATGAAGAAAAGTTATTTAAGTGCATTTAAGACAATGGCTAAAAATAATTTCGGTAATAAATTAAAATTTCAATATCTAAATATTAATTCAAAACCAGTTGAAATTTCTAGGAAACCAGATTTAATTTGTAAAGTTAATTTATCGTACAAAGTAATACTTGGAATGGATTATTCTTATGGAACAGCTGACATAATACAAGACATAAAGGGCTATAACTCAAAAACAAAAAAAGTTGAATTTACAATTCAAGTTATTAATGAAAAAATTAAAAATGGTAATATTATACAAGATGCTGTAAATAGATATTAGCTTATATTTATTTACAAAGTTTGTCTAGTATTTTGACTTTTCTTATTCTTGATTATTTAGATAATTATTTAAATATTGAGTAGGTAATATATTTATAATTATAACAACACAATCAATTTTTTTATATCTTGTTCTAGTTCTCTTATTTGTTGTTTCTTTTCTTCTATTTCTTCCACAATCAACATTTTATTTTTAACTGCTTGTATTCTTTCATTATCTGTAATTATTGCTTTTTCTTCATTATCTATTTCATTCATATTATCAACTATGCTTGTTATTATGTCATTGTTATATCGCATACTTATCCTTTTGGGTACTGGTGTAGATGTAATTACCTTAGGACTAGGTGTCAAAGCCCATAAATTAGTTAGTATTATTTATCAAGTAAGAGGTAATCCAAATCATTTTATTTTTTTCTGATTATTGATTTTCTATTTTTGTTTTGATACAATTGCATTAGTGAGAGTGAGCCAAAGGCTCAAACTCTAATATAGTGGGGCTGCTAACAACACTATAATCACTAATACAAG
>Ga0256837_1002659_pt1 | contig 10845 bp, 9 predicted proteins | sample 4562384metaG_FD_185976 | JGI IMG/M metagenome (GOLD analysis project Ga0256837, IMG submission 185976) | Hydrothermal vent microbial communities from Guaymas Basin, Mexico - 4561-384 | ecosystem: Environmental > Aquatic > Marine > Hydrothermal vents | place: Mexico: Guaymas Basin | collected... | reverse complement strand
ATGTTGTTATGACTTCAGTAAAAGTTGCTTCAAGTGCTGGTAAAGCAACATTAGGAACATTAGATGCTAAAAATGATACACATACAGCTGGTATCGATAGTTTAACAGTAACTGGTGCAAGTGCTACAGCTTCTAAAGTAGTATCTATAACTGCTGACCATTTAACTACAGTAAATGTTACAAATAGTAATGATGAAGCTACAATTGGAAATATAACTGTTGCTGGAAGTTCAACTGATTTAACAGATGGTAAAATTGGTAATATTACAGTAAAATCTACTGGTGCTGGTACTGGTGAGAGTTATGTTGGGGAAGATGCTTCAGCTGCAGGTAATGCTGCAGGTACTGCTGTTATTACAGCGGATAGCATAGGAACAATTACAGTTGAATCTGCAAAAGGTAAAGCTACTATTGGTGATATCGCTTTAAAAGATGATACAACTTCTTACTTAGATGCTTCAATTAGTGCTTTAAAAGCTTCTGCTCTTGGAAATGCTCAAATTGGTACTGTTGCTGCAGATAAAGTTGACTCTATCGTTGTTGAATCAACTGGTACGGTTACTGCAGCTAAAGCGACACTTGGTGCTATTACAGATGCAAGTTCAACAGGAAACAAAGCAACAATCGGTACAATTGATATGTCTGCAAAAGGTGCAGTAACATTCACAAGCCTTTCAGCTACTAAGCTTGGAAATGTTAACATTACAAGTACAGGTGATGATGTTATATTAACTAATAGTAATACTATTAGTGTATCAAATGCTACAAATGACTCAGTAACTGGTGCATTTACAGTAACAGCAAATGGTGATATTGGTGGTACTACAAATGCAGGGTCTGCAGCTGCTGCAATCGGTTTTGAAAAAGCTGGTGATATTAAAATGACTGCAACAACAGGTTCTATATCTCTTGATGATATTAAAGTTGCTGATGCTTCAGGGCAATCTATAACTTTAAAAGCTGCTGCTAGTGGAACAACTATTAATACAGCTGGTGTATTAGCAAATGTTCAAGGTGATTTAAATGTTTATATTCAAGGTGCTGGTGATTTTGTAAGTACTGGTACATCGGCAGAAACAAGTAATTCAGAAGTAAACTTAATCCGTGCAGCTTCAACAACAAATACAGATATTGATTTATTACTTGACCAAACAAGTTCAACTGGTAAAGTTGGTGTAACAGGAAGTCATTTATTGGTTCAAAATGATGGTACAGATGCAAACTCATCAACTGTTGTTAAGCTTGGTGGTTCTACATCTACTACAAGTTTTATCGATATAGATGCAGCAGGTGGTACTGTTACATTTAACGGTAGTGATGGTGATGATACTCTTAGTTTAAGTGCTAGTGGTATAGCAAGTGCTGCAGGTGTTACATCTGTTCTTAATGGTGAAAAAGGTGATGATACTATCACTGGTGGTGCTGGTGTAGATGTTATTAATGGTGGTGCTGGTGATGATACTATCACTGGTGGTGCAGGTAATGATACTATCACAGGTGGTGATGGTAAGGATACTATAATCTTCGCAGATACAGCAGCTCATAATGGTGCAGATACTATAACTGACTTTGTGCTTGGTACAGGAAAAGATATAATGAATCTAGATGCTTTCTTAACAGCAGATGCTGCATTCTATGAAATTGCTAATGATGGAACTGTTTTAAGTGATGATGGTGTTGCTGAAGATTCAACAGGTGGAATCGCTTTAGCAGATTTAGATAAAAAAGTTGTATTAGTTACTGCATCTGATATTTCTACGGTGCATGTTGATGAAGATAACTTATTTGGTAGTGGTGATGCTTTTGCTGCAGAGGGAACTAAAGCATACGATATAGTCCTTCTTGTTGGTGAAACTGGAGGTACAGATGGTGTTAAAGAGTACTATGTAGTAGATGGTAGTGATGCTAATGATATGTCAATTACTTTAGTTGGAACATATGAAGGTATAAGTCTTGCTGATGTACATGCAGACAATTTAGCTTAATTTTTTATATTTCTTTTACTTGTTTTCCACCTCTCCTAAGGTGGAATGCATACAGAGGTTAGAACACTTATAATCCCAGAACATCATATTGAGTTTTGGTTATCTTATCAAGTCATACTTATTGTATGACTTGATATAAAAGATTGCATAAGGCTAAAAGTTTGTCTGCCTTATCAATAAAACTAAGGAATAAACAAATGACAGATTATGATTTAGTAACAGAAACGGCAAAAATATATGCTCAAAGAAGAGAGAAATTCGGTTCTTTAGTTGATATATTTGTTGGAAAAGAACCTTTAAAACCTATAACCACTTTACTCTCATACTGCAAAAGAAATGCAATAATTCCAAAATCATTAGAACTTATGACTTTTAATTTAGACAACTCTATAAAATATCTAAAAGAACATTATGAAGATATAAAAGGTTTAGATATAACACTGATAGGTGCAGGTGATATTTCTGAAGATATGTATGAAGATGGTGATTTTAAAGTAACTATAAAACGAACAAATAAAATCCTAACAGAACATATAAATATCATACATTCAGAAGATGATAAAACTTTTATATGGCACGAACCATTTCACATAGTTGATAAAGTGGGTGATTTCTTTGGTTATGAAGATGGAGATGAAAAAGACGAAAATAATCTAGCTTCAGAACGCCTAAGAGCTAGACTGTACGAACCATCTGAAAAACAATTAGCAAATGTAAATGTAGATATCAAAAACTTGTTGGTTGCATGATGCTTAAAACAGTACGAGATAAAGATGCGAATAGTTTGATAATACACGATAAAGTAAATATACATGACATAAGAGAGTATAAAAGCAACAATAAAAATATTAGTGTTGATATTTTAAAATGCAAAATATCTCAATGTTGTGATATGCATAGTTGTATCGGTTGGAAAAATACTCCAGCAATAGATAGATACATAGTAGATAATTGGTCTAATACTTGTCAAAAAATGCCACTAACTTTATCTATAGTAGAACTACTTGCTTATAAAGATATAACAGATATAACACTCTAAACTACTCGTTTACTCATTCCACCTCTCCTAAGGTGGACAAATCCATAGTTTTTGATGATATGAGTTGTAGAAGTGGTGATAAATCTCAAGAGATTTTACCATTTCAAGAATTAACTCTTTTACTTTTTTTATTGTATAATTACTTTAAATAAAAAAGGGATTATCATGACAGAAGCCCAAAAAAATCTAGCAGATGGAAATCTAACTCAAAAAGAGATAATCCAACTACTGCTTCACAATGCTCAACATATGGCAATAAGAGAAGAAGTAAAAGCTGATATTATAGGAACATTATGAAAAAATACAATTTACAAGAGTTGTTGCAGTTATCATTGCAGGGTCATAAGAAATCTCAAGCTACATTAAAACAACTTTTAAAAAAGCAACCTTCAAAAGTAGAAGTGTTACTTGCAAATGCAAGGGTAGAGATATACTTACATAATTTTAAATCAGCAAAAAATATCTTAAAAAAAGTCAAGCAATTTAGTTTAAAAAATTCTTTTTATTTAAAAGAGTATGAATTATTACTGAGTGTAATGTCTGATGATGAAGAGTCATTTTTGAGTCAATGGAAAAGCACTAAAGGTATGAACTTAGAGTGGAAATTGAAATGTTTAAAAATGCTATCGCAAGAGTGTCTTAAGTCTAATGAACAAAAGTTACTACCCATAATTTTTGATTTGCTAGAAAGCTTCGATGCAGATGATAAGCAGATGTTTATTATGAAAGGGGTATGGCTTGCTAATCAAGGAAAAATATATGAAGCAAGAGAATACATAAAAAAAGTATTTCCTTTAGAAGAACTTGATGATAACACTAAAATAAATGCATTGATTTTAGGTCAACAAGTTCAGTACAAAAAAACAAAAGATGAGCTACTAAGCCTTATAGATAAAACTTTAAAAGAGAAAAAAGGTAGTTATCAGTTTTTAATTGCCCTAGCTAGTCTTGTTGGAAAATTTAATCAATTTGAAAAGTATCTTGAATTGCTTGATCTTATATCTGAGATGTATAAATCAAAAGAAAATAATATATTGCATACTAAGATTGATATATGGCAACAGATAGGTGAATGGGATAATGTTGCAAAATATCTTCCTAAATACTTAAAGTTGGTAAGGGATGGTGAGGTATTACCACATTCTATATTTAGACATTTAGCTCTTCCTGGCATAGGTGACAAAGAACATTATATGCTTGCTAAAGCATATTGCAAGAGGTTTGTATTTCCAAAAGATAACTATAAATTTACTAGAAAACCGATGAGTGGTAGAAAGCTTAGGGTTGGGTTTATGTCGGCAGATTTTAAGCAACACCCTGTTACTCAGTTGCTTGTAGAGGTGATGGAAAGATATGATAAAAATAGATTTGAATTTATAGCTTATGACAATAGTTTTAAAGGTGAAAACTACTGGAGAAAAAGGATTCTTGCTAGTTTTGATAGAGTTGTGCACATAAGAGAACTTACAGATGGTGAACTTATGAAGCAAATAAGAGGTGATGAACTAGATATACTTGTTGATCTTCAAGGAGCTACAACCGATAGTAGATTTATGGTTCTAAAAAATAGGCTTGCACCTATTCATATAGCTTGGCTTGGTTTTTTAGGAACACTTGGTGGAAATTTCAATGACTATATATTGGCAGATAAATATACTATACCAGAGGATTCAAAGCAATACTTTACAGAAAAAGTTATTTGGATGCCAGATTTTCATTTTCCAGCAGATACACAAAGAACTGCATCTAAAGCACCACCTAAACTGCTAGAAAATTTACCTGAAGATAAAGTGATATATTGTTCATTTAATGCACAGTATAAGATAAACCCTGATACCTTTGAAGTGTGGATGAACATACTTAAAAATGTACCAAATTCTGTACTATGGCTTGTTGATTTGAAAGATGATACTACAAAAAGGTTGAAAGATCATTGTAAGAGTTATGGAGTTGATTTAGATAGGCTGATTTTTGCAAAAAAAGCACCACATAATGATCATTTAGCAAGATTACAACTTGCTGATGTTGCACTTGATACTTGGCCTTATAACTCAGGAGCAACTGCCATAGATACCTTATGGGCAGGAGTACCACTTGTAACTTTTGCAGGTAATTCTATGATGTCAAGAGTAGGTTCAGGGATAGTAAATACTTTAGGATTGAGTGAATTGTCACGAAAAGATGCTAAAGATTATGAAAAGTATGCTATAGAGTTAGGTAAAAATAAAGAGTTAAGAGAAACACTAAAACAAAAACTATTAGAAGCAAAAAGTACATCTGCTCTATATAATCCAGAGAGATTTATAAGACATTTTGAGAAAGCTTTGCATCTAGTATATGATAGGTATGAAAAAGGTTTAGAAGCAGACCATATAGTAGTTGAACCCATAGATGAAACCTCTTTAAATGATAAAAAAGCAGATGAAAAGTATGATGTTTCGGTTGATGTTATACTTGAAAAAGCAGATTTTTTACTTATTAAAGAAAATTATAAAGAAGCACTTGAACTTTATGAACAGGTACTAAATATACAAGATGATGACCATAGAGCAATCTATGGTAAAGGGATGTGTAAAGGTCTTTTAGGTGACTATAAAGAGTCATTAGCTTTGCTAGAAAAGGCAGTTTCATTAAAACCTGAATATAAAAAATACTCTTTACATTTGGAAATAATGAGTCAAAAAGCAAGTAATAATTGGCAAAATAAACTTGCAAAAATCTTACAAGATGGTATTAATTATCATCAAAACAATGATTTTGAAAATGCAAAAAAATGTTATGAAGAGGTACTAGAGGTTTCAAAAAAACATCCAGCAACACTTCATTACTATGGTTTACTAAAAGTACAAAATAAAGATGAAACTGGACTAGAGATGATGAAAGAAGCACTAAAACTACAACCAAACAATCAAATGTTTTTAACAAACTATAAAGCAGCACAACAAATATTACAAAATAATAAATAAAATAAAGGGTGTTAGTAGATGAAAGGTATAATCTTAGCAGGTGGAAGTGGAACAAGACTTTACCCTATAACAAAAGGTGTAAGTAAACAGTTAGTTCCAATATACGATAAACCTATGATTTATTATCCATTATCAGTTTTAATGTTAGCTGGAATTACAGAGGTTCTTATTATCTCAACTCCTGATGATTTACCAAATTTTGAGAAACTTTTAGGTGATGGTAGTGATATTGGTATAAGATTTTCTTATATAGAGCAACCATCACCAGATGGACTTGCTCAAGCATTTATTTTAGGTGAAAAGTTTATTGGTGATGATGATGTTTGTTTAGTTTTAGGAGATAATATCTTTTATGGAGCAGGTCTTATAAACCTTTTAGCTAAAAGTATTAAAAATGTAGTTAAAGATAACAATGCAACTGTATTTGGATACTATGTAAAAGATCCAAAGAGATATGGAGTAGCTGAGTTTAATGAAGATTCTAAAGTGATTTCTATAGAGGAAAAACCACTTGAACCAAAATCAAATTATGCTGTTGTAGGTTTGTATTTTTACCCAAATGATGTTATTCAAAAAGCGAAACTTGTTAAACCTAGCGATAGGGGAGAGTTAGAGATAACAACTTTAAATCAAGATTATCTAAATGAAGATAGATTAAAAGTAGAACTTATGGGTAGGGGGTATGCTTGGCTAGATACTGGTACTCACGAATCTTTACTAGAAGCTAGTATGTTTATACAAACTATAGAAAATAGACAATCATTAAAAGTAGCTTGTATTGAAGAGATAGCTTACGAGATGGGTTATATTTCAAAAGAAAAACTTATAGAGTTAGCACAGCCATTGTTAAAGAATCAGTATGGGCAGTATTTATTAAAAAGAGCAAATGAGATAAATTTGGATAGGAATAATTTGAATGACTTACACAAAAAATATTAAATTTAATGATATTATTTTAATACAACCAGATATATATAAAGACGATAGAGGTTATTTCTTTGAAAGTTTTAAATTAAAAGAATTTTGTAAAAATGTTTATGATTTAAATGTTGTTTTAGAATTTGAATCTAAATCTAAAAAGAATACATTAAGAGGTTTACATTATCAAACAAATCCAAATGCTCAATCAAAGTTAGTAAATGTTAGCTATGGAAAAGTCTTAGATATAATAGTGGATATAAAAAAAGATTCTCTAACTTTTGGCGAATATATTACGATTGAATTAAGTGATGAAAATAATACTCAAGTATTTATACCAAAAGGTTATGCTCATGGTTTTTTAGTATTAAGTGATATTGCTGTTATGCATTATAAACTTAATGATTATTATTCTCCTGAAAATTATACAGGTATTAATTTTTTTGATACAAAATTAAATATTAAATTACCAGTAGAATTTGATAATTTAGAAATATCTCCAAAAGATAAGGAATTGCCATTTCTTGATGATGCAATTTTATTTTAAAAGGAATTAAATATATGAATATATTGATTACAGGTTCTACTGGTTTTATAGGTAGTTATCTTCTTGAAAGATTGGTAGAAAATAGTGATCATAATATCATTATTTTAAAAAGATCAAAATCTAATACATTTAGAATTGATAACTTCTTAACAAAAGTCAGTATATATGATATTGATAAAATAAAATTAGAAAATATTTTTCAGGATAATAGTATAGATGGAATTATACATTTAGCAACGAATTATATAAAAACACATCAGCTTAAGGATATAAGTGGATTAATTGAATCTAATGTAACTTTTCCAACACAATTGGTAGAATTAAGTGTTAAATATAAAGTAGATTTTTTTATAAATACAGGTACATTTTTTGAAAATAATCTTAATTCTAATCCTGTTACAGAAAAAAGTGAAATAAAACCATATAATTTATATGCATCTACAAAATTGGCATTTAATAGTATGTTGGAATTTTATGCAAATAATTCAAGTTTAAATATATTGACTTTAAAATTAGCAGCTCCATATGGGTATAATGATAATCTAAAGTTAGTACCATATCTAATTAAATCAGTATTAAATAATGAAAAAGTTATTTTAGAAAAAGGTGAACAAGAGTGGGATTTTATATATGTTAAAGATGTGGTTAGTGCATATATTAAAGCTATTGATTTATGTATAAATAGTAAAAGAAGTATTTATGAAGAGATATTAGTCGGAACTGGGAATAAAACAAGTATTAAAACAATAGTAAATAGTATAAATAATTTATATGGTAAGCAGATGATTAGTTTAGAAAAGGACTATCAATCAAATCAAATATTTGAAGCATATATTGATAACTCAAAAGCAAAGAATATGTTGCAATGGTTACCACAATATTCTATTGAAGATGGATTAAAAGAAACATATAATTTATATAAGGAAAATAGATGAAAGAAAAAATATTAGAGTTAGTAGAACAATTTGTAGATGCGCAAGAAAATAAATTTATACCAACTGAATCGATAATACAATATACAGGTCTTACAATAGATAAAGAAGAATATACTGCAATTATTGGTACAGTTTTAGATGGTTGGTTTGGATTGGGTAATCAAGCAGCAAAGTTTGAAACTGAAGTAGCACTAAGACTATCTAAAGTATATGGAGTATATGTAAATTCAGGTTCATCTGCAAATCTAATTGCTCTTGAAACTATGAAAGAACTTTATTGTAAAGAAGATAAAACTTATAAAATTATTACAGCTGCTGCATCTTTTCCTACTACTGTAAATCCTATAATACAACTTGGATTTGAACCAGTATTTGTAGATGTAGAACTCGGAACCTATAATTTAAAGGAAGAGCAAGTAATAGATGCACTAAAAGATGATGATGTTATTGGTATTATGTATGCACATCCTTTAGGTATTCCAATTGCAAATACAAAAAAATATTATGAACTTATTAAACAAAAAGGTGGTTTTTTAGTTGAAGATTGTTGTGATGCTTTAGATTCTACTTATAATGATGGTGAATTAGTTGGTAAATATTCAGATGTTGCTACTTTATCATTTTATGCTGCTCATCATATTACGACAGGTGAAGGAGGAATGGTTGCATTTGGTCAAAGAAATGCTTCAAATATTGCTAGAAGTTTTAGAGATTGGGGTAGAGCTTGTTTTTGTTCAGGAAAAGATGTATTATCTTCAACAGGTGCATGTAATAGGAGATTTGCAGATTGGTTAGGAAATGGTGATATTACAGATCATAGATATGTATATGATAGAATAGGTTACAATGTTAAACCTTTGGAACTTCAGGCTTCCATGGGATTGGCTCAATTAAAAAAACTTAATGGTTTCACTCAAAAAAGAAAAGATAATTACACCTATCTAAATAACTTTATGAAAAAATATGAAGAATATTTTATATTACCTAAAATAGTTGAGGGAACAACTGCATCATGGTTTTCTTATCCCATTACTATTAAGGAAGATGCTCCATTTAAAAGATCTGATATAGTTGAATTTTTAGAAGAGAATAAAATTCAAACACGAAACTTTTTTGCAGGAAATTTACTTGATCATCCAGCATATAAGAAAATTAATTGTAATACTCCATATGATTTAAGCAATGCTTCTAAAATTACAAAACAAACATTTATGATAGGTGTTTGGCCAGGGTTAAATGAAGAAATTTATAAGTATGTATTTAAAGTATTTGAAAACTTTTTTGCTCATATGGGATTATAAAATTGAAATCAATATTAGCAACAGGATGTGCAGGATTTATAGGAAGTAATTTTGTACCATATTTTTTAGATAAATACAAAGAATATAATATAGTAAATCTTGATTTACTTACTTATGCAGGAGATTTAGAGAATTTAAAAGAGTGTGAAAATAATCCTAGATATAAGTTTATTAAAGGTGATATTTGTAATCGTGATTTAGTAGAGTTTATATTTAATGAGTATGATATAAAAGGTGTTATACACTTTGCTGCAGAATCACATGTAGATAACTCTATCACAAATCCAAGTATCTTTATAGAAACAAATGTAAATGGTACTTTTACTCTTGTAGATGTAGCTTATAAGTATTGGATGGACAAACCAAATAGTTATAAAAATGATTATCAAGATTGTAGATTTCATCATATATCTACTGATGAAGTTTATGGAACACTAAATGAAACTGATCTATTTACAGAAGAAACACCATATGCTCCAAACTCTCCATATAGTGCAAGTAAAGCTAGTAGTGATATGATAGTGAGAAGTTACAATGAAACTTATGGATTAAACACAGTTATAACAAATTGTTCAAACAACTATGGAGCAAAACAACATGATGAGAAACTTATACCTACCATCATAAGAAAAGCATTAGCTAATGAACAAATCCCTATATATGGTGATGGTAAAAATATAAGAGATTGGTTATATGTACTTGACCATTGTAAAGGTATAGACTTGGTTTATCATACAGGAAAAAGTGGAGAAGTTTATAACATAGGTGGAAGAAATGAGAGAACGAATCTTCAGATAGTTGATGCTATAACAAGTATCCTTGATGAAAAAGTACCTAAAGAAAAAAGCTACAAAGAGCTTATAACTTTCGTAGAAGATAGAGCAGGACATGATAGAAGATATGCTATAGATGCTACAAAGATAGAAAATGAACTTGGTTGGAAAGCAGATGAAGATTTTGATAGTGGGATTGTTAAGACTATTGAGTGGTATTTAAAAAAGGGTGTCAGGCACTAAAAAAAAAGGGTGTCACAAAAAGGGTGTCAGGCACTAAAAGTAAACTTTTCTTAGTTTTATCTTAAAAAAGGGTGTCAGGCACTAAAAGTAAACTTTTCTTAGTTTTATCTTAATCTCACTATTTTTATTTTTTTCTAC
>Ga0256837_1002658_pt1 | contig 10847 bp, 10 predicted proteins | sample 4562384metaG_FD_185976 | JGI IMG/M metagenome (GOLD analysis project Ga0256837, IMG submission 185976) | Hydrothermal vent microbial communities from Guaymas Basin, Mexico - 4561-384 | ecosystem: Environmental > Aquatic > Marine > Hydrothermal vents | place: Mexico: Guaymas Basin | collected... | reverse complement strand
AAGAGGCAAAGTGGTTGAAAACATTAAATAATGAACAAAGCACTTATCTATACAGATTAAACCAAAGTAATATGAAAAAGGAAAATAGTTATGAAAAACCTTGGTAAAATAATAATAATTTTTAGTTTACTCACTACTGCAATATATGCAAGTGTAGTAGCGAAGGTCTACCCTAAAAGTGTTGTCAAAGGAGAAGTGGCAACTTATACTTTAAGTATAACAGGCGGTGAAGTAAACAAACCGCTTATCAGTACACTATGTGGTAGTAATGTGCTAGGGACGAGTTCCCAGACCAGTATACAGATGATAAATAACGACTACACAAAAAGCTATGTACTGAGCTATCAATTTATGCCGCAAAAAAGTTGTGTGATTGAACCTGTAAGTGTTGAAGTCGATGGTAAAACTGAAAAATCAAACAGTGTAAAAGTAACTGTAAAACCTGCCGTACAAGATAAAAATGCAGATTTTGTGCTTGATCTTATTCCTTCTAAAACAGAGTTGTTTGTAGGGGAACCGTTTACTTTGAATCTTGTGTTAAAACAAAGAAAAGATGCCGAAGCGGTTGACAGTAAATTTATTGCACCGGATTTTAAAGGGTTTTGGATCAAAGGCGAATCACAGCCGACAAGAACCGAGCAGGGTGATTTTATTATTACAAAAGCAAGTTATAGGCTTGCCCCGCAAAGAGAAGGTAATTTGACAATTCAACCGGCACAGTTAAAAATTGCGACAAGAATATCTTCAAGAGATGTTTGGGGAAGCTTTATGCCCCAAGTCAAATGGAAAAGCTATTTTTCAAACGAAGTACATGTAACGGCAAAACCACTGCCGAATAATGCAAAAATTGTCGGAAATTTCACCATTAGTGCAACTGCAGATAAATTGGAGATTAATCCTAATGAAGCTGTCAATGTTACTGTAAAAGTCGTGGGCGAGGGAAACCTAGAAGATATTAAAAGTTTTAAACCGTATATACCGGGTGTGAATGTCTTTGATGAAAAAATAAACATTAAAGACAATACTTTAACGCAAAAACTTGCCTTTGTGTCAGATAAAGATTTTACGATTCCTCCATTTTCTTTAGTTTTTTATAATTTGAAAACGAAAAAAGTGGAGAAAATTTCTACACAGCCGATTCATATAAAAGTAAACGGCGCTGTTAAACAAACAAGTAAATTGAAAATTAAAAGAGAAAAAACACCTGTAAAACTATCTCAACAAGCGTTACATGTAACGAATGCAACGCAGTCTTTCAATAAAATATGGATAATTGTTGCATTTTTTCTAGGCTTGTTTGTCGGTGTCGTAATTATGTTGTTTGTAAAACCTATAAAGTTCCTAAAAAGAGAAAAAACATTGAACATCAATGATGAGAAATTACTGTTGATAAAATTATTACCGTATAAAGATAAAGATACACAAGTGAAAAAAATCGTTGACATTTTAGAATCGAATTTGTACACTTCAAAAAAAGAAAAAATAGATAAAAAAGTTTTAAAAGAGATACTTAAAAAGTACGATATATCCTAGTCTAGGATATCGTGCAGTTTGTTCGCATTTGCCATCTCTTGATGGACTTTGTCCCACTCTTCGTTTTGAATGTTTTCTTTAAGATTTGTCAATTCTGCTTCAAACAGCTCTATCGCTTCAAGTAGATTTTCTTTATTTTGTCTAAAAATATCTTCCCACATATAAGGTGAGCTTTTTGCAAGACGGCTCATAGAACGGAATCCACCGGCTGCAAGCGCTAAAATATTATGCTTGTTCTCTTGTTTTAAAACAGTATTTGCAATTGAGTAAGAGATGGCATGAGGCATATGAGAAATAAAAGCGGCATGACGGTCATGCTCATGCGATTTCATAAAATATTTTTTCATATGGAGTGATTTAAATATTTTTTTTGCAGTTTTTTCTTGAATCTCACCGCTCTCTTCTAAATCACATAACACAACGACTTTATCATAGTAAAGATTTTCAACCGCAGCATGTGGACCGAAGTTTTCAGTGCCTGTCATAGGATGTGCCGCGACAAAGTTTTTGCGAATTTTCGGCGGTACGGAAGCAACGATTTTCTCTTTTGTACTTCCGAGGTCGATGATAGTAGTCTCAGGAGAAACATCCGTAAGCTCTTTTAGCGTGTTGATAATACCGTTGACGGGAATGGCAAGAAAAATAACATCACACTTTTTTACATCTTCAAAAGAAACTATTTTGTCTACCAAACCAAGGCAAAGTGCGTCTTCTTTATGTTTCTCGTTATGGTCATATCCAACAATCGAGTCGACATAATTTTGCTTTTTTAAAGAGAGGGCCAGTGAACCGCCCATTAAACCTAATCCAATAATTGCTATGTTCATGTGCATTCTTTTTATTAATTTGCAAAATTATACTCAATTTATTTAATATAATTATTATATATAAATATTTTACAATAAATAATTTATATACAAATAGCTACTATTGAGTAATTTCAGTTTCATTTTACTTAATATTAACCTCATAATGGGTAAAATCTTTATTAATTTTTTAAATGGAACTTGAATGAAAATACTTTTATCTTTTTTATTGGTTGTTTTTACAACTAACATATATGCACAAGTAGTTAAAACAATTGAATATAGTGGGCTTGTTCACCTCTCTAAACCTGTTGCCTTGAGAATGTTGAATTTTCAAAAGGGGGATGATATTGATGAAGAGATGGTTGATAAGGCTATTAAAAAATATTTTGATCAAGGTTATTTTAATGATATTTGGACAGAATTTGACGAAAACGGGAAGTTGACTTTTTATTTTAAAGAAAAAGCAATTATCTCTCAAGTAGAACTCAAAGGGTGGAAAGAAAGTGATGATGAAGTAAAAGATTCTGTAATTCAAATCAAAAAGGGAGCCTTATATGATGAAAAGAAACTTGAAGCTGCTAAAAAACGAATCATTGATGCAATATCTCAAGAAGGAAAAATTGACAGCGTTGTAGAAGTTGAGACAACATACTTGGAAAATGGAAGTGTCAAGGTAACCTTTATAGTAAACGAGGGTGAAGAAATTATCATCAAAAAGCTTGAGTATAGCGGTGTATACGGACTAGACTCTGATGACTTTGACGATGTTATTGCAAATAAACAAAAAGAGTTCATGGGTTGGTTTTGGGGTCAAAACGACGGAAAAATGAGCCTTAGAGATTTAGAATATGATAACTTGCGAATCCGTGATTATTATATGCAGTATGGGTATTTGGATGCAAAAGTCGATGAGCCGTTTGTACGCGTTGACTTTGATAATTACAGTGCAGATATGAGTTACTTGATTTCTGAGGGGAAACCTTATAAGATCAGTAAGATTTCTATCAATCAGGTAAAACATGTAGCCGATGATGAAAAACTGCAAGAGGTTATCTCTCTTGAACCGGGTGAAATATTTAACATAAAAACTTTTAGAGATGATTCTAAAAAAATCAAAACGCTTGTCGCCGATTTAGGGTACGCTTTTGTTCAGGTTGTTCCTGATTTGAAAAAAGACAAAGAAAAACATACTGTTGAAGTAGTATTTAAAGTCATGCCAGGTGATAAAGTAAAAATTAGGAATGTATTGATTTCAGGTAATAACAGAACACTTGACAGAATAATTCGTAGAGAATTGTATTTGGGTCCAAATGATATGTATTCTTTAACTGATTTGACTGATTCTCGTACAGCACTGGGAAGACTCGGATTCTTTGACGGTAATACCATAGAAGAAAAGAGAATTGACAATAAGACAATGGACTTGATTGTTAAAGTGAAAGAGGCACCGACGGGTAACATCCAAATTGGTGGTGGATATGGAAGCTACGGTGGTCTTTTAGTAAGTATTGGTGTGAGTGACAGAAATATTTGGGGTTCAGGAATCAATGTAGGTGTTAAAGCGGAAAAATCACAAACTACACAGAATTATTCATTTAATATTTCAAATCCACGCTTAAACGACAGTGATTATAGCGGAAATTTTTCTATTTACCACTCCGCTTATGATTATATTGATTACTCGGTATTGAGTAATGGTTTAACAATGGGACTAGGGCATAGATTTACACGCCATATAAGCGGATATTTAGGATATGGCTACTCAAGCAACAGCTACACTTTCGGAAATGATTTCAATGCCAGTGTATATGGCGGAGTAAACCCGTTTGAATCTTATACGAAAAGCGGTGTGACAATAAGCGTCAAATGGGATGATACTGATGATTATTATTTACCCCGTAAAGGATTTGAACTATCACAAAGTGTTGAAAAATCAGGTCTCGGTGGAACAGCAGACTTTATCAAAGCAAGAACTAATTTTGCTAAATATTATGGACTTCAGGATCTACTGGGATTTGATGCGATTTTTAGATACAAAGCAAGATATTATGCTGTAATCGATAATGGCTATATTCCGCTGGCGGAAAAATTCTATATGGGGGGCATAGGAAGTGTTAGAGGATATCAGTCATACTCTCTCTCACCGACAGTAGCTGATGCTACAGCAACAGACGGTATAAGAAGAGTCGGAGGAACACAGACTTTTTCAAATAATGTAGAACTAAGCCTCCCGTTGATTCCAAAAGCTAAAATGCGTTTAGTGACATTTGCCGATTGGGGAACGATTTCAGATAATATTACGAACAATTTATTGTCAAATAATATATCACGAGCGGGTTATGGTGCGGGGATAGAGTGGTTCTCACCTGTCGGACCTATTCAGTTAATGTTTGCCAAGCCAATTAGCCCTAAAGAGGATGATCAGACATCCAACTTTGAATTTACAATGGGACAAAGATTTTAAAATAATACTTTAAAATCTTTGTGCGCGCACTCCAACTTTTCAACTGCTTCTTTAGACAAATAGAGTTTCTTTTGGGAGCTTATATGTAATGTATTCTCATCAAAATTTAACTCAAAATCTATATTCCTTGGTCTGTGGCTCAAAAGTGCAATACTTAAAGAAAGTAAAAAACTCAGTGTTTTTGTGATTTGTTCTTTTGGCAGAAGTTGTTTATAGAGTTGCAAATGAGTACTTGAAGGCAGTTTGTTTTTAGCATACTTTGTCAATGTGGCTATCAGCATGATATCATGGTGTGTAAATCCATACTCTAAAGCACTTTGTATCAAATAATAGGTATGCTTGTTTTGTGAATAAAAATGTACACTGCTTCCGGCAGGATAAAGTTTTGCTGCTATGGCAAGATTATATCTGTATTTGTGATCTATACCAAAATATTTATATGTTAAATCAAATATCTTTTTGCTCAGTTGGTTTAAATTATTACAAAATTGTTTATCCTGCACATGTGTGTCTATGATGTATCGTACTGAAGTATTGTAATTGTGAGGAAATTTGTGTTTAGAGTTTCTTAGTAAATCTGCCAAATAAACACCTTCTCTCACGCCCACACCGCTGGTAATAATTTTTGAGATATTTATTTTTTTAAGCACTCTTTGTAAAATGAGCGTACCGGGTTTTATTACATCAAATCTATTGTTGTCAATAAAAAGATTTTTCAGCTCTTTATTGTTTTTTGTATCTAAAAGCTCTTCTATAAATTGCTTGAGTGTTGTTGCATCATACTCGTATGCATGTAGCTTGTTTAGAGGATATATTGTACGTTTCATTATGGAATTAGAAATTGCTCGAAATGTTCCACCAATTCCAATCAGGGTGTTGATTTTTTCAATTGGCAGCATTTCTAGCTGTTTATCAATATATTCAACTGCACCTTTTATGTCATCAGTGTCAAAATAAAGCTCTTTAAGACGGACAGTTCCAAGTTTTAGAGATAAAGGGTGCGAAACATTATCTTTGTCTATATAGGCAAATTCAGTAGAACCTCCTCCTATATCTATACTGAGTGCATTGCGTTGTTGAGGTAAAAGATTTGCACAGGCAATGGCTCCAAAATAGGCCTCTTTTTCGCCGCTTATAATTTTTATATTGAGTTTTAATTTTTGTTTTATTCTTTGTAGGAAATCTTTTTTATTGGGAGCATCTCTTAGTGCTGAAGTTGCGACACATAAAAGTTTGTTTGCTTTGAAAGAATTACTGATTTGCATAAAATCGCTGAGTGCATCAAAAGTCCTTTGCATTGGAACTTCTTGTAAGGCCCCATTGTGCTTATAAGCATCTTCAGAAATTCTGACTTTTGATTTTGCTTCATGAAGCAGATGAAAAGCAAAACGGGAAACTTTTTCGTATATCACCATTCTAACGGAGTTAGAACCTATGTCTATGACTGCAACACGTTTTGCCAATGTATTATTCTTCTATTTCTAAGTTTTTATATTTAAATTGAAGTTCTGCTATTGTTTCAACATTATCTTTGTCTGGAACTATGCAGTCAACAGGACAAACAGAGATACAAGCAGGTTCATCATAAACACCTACACATTCCGTGCATCTATCCGGATCAATATAGTAAATTGGATCACCTTCTTCTATTGCCAATGTAGGACATTCTTCTCTACATGCATCACATGCAATGCATTCATCATTAATTATTAGAGCCATATTCAAAAACCTTATATTCTGTACTTATTTTTTATCTGACGATTTATATCAAATTAAAGCTTTATTATTTTTGAAACGTTATGTATTTCTTGGAATTATGCAAGAGAGTTTAGAATTAAGGTGCAATGATGCTATGGTTCCGTCAATTCCATCTTCTCTATTTTTGATTGTAATCTTTGCACCCAGAGCATCCGCAGCACTTTTTGCCAAAAACAGACCAAGTCCGACACCTGATTTGTTCCCTTGCCGCTTAAACGGAGCAAATAGATCAACAGTGTCATCAATTCCGCATCCTTCATCTATGACTTCTATAAGAAGTCCTATACTGTCTTGAGAACTTCTTAGTGTGACTGATTTATCTTTAGGCGTAAATTTAAGAGCATTTTGTAAAAAATTTTGGATGATTTGATTTAAAAGACTGAGCTGGAGAGTTGCCATAAATCCATTTGGTTCAAATTGCATATGGAGTGTTTTCCCTTCATTTTCGGCAAGCAATTTAAAGTCATTTGCTTTTTGTTTTAAAAATGCTATGACGTCAACTTCTACCGGTTTGTCAAGTTGTGCACCTTCCTGCCGACCTATGTTGAGTATATTTGAAACGATTATATTCATTTCATCAATTGTCTTGTTTGTAGTTTTAATGGCTTCTATATATTCCTCCGGTGTCCGTTTCTTAATCAGTGTTACCTGATTTTTTAATTTTATGACAGCTAAAGGTGTTTTGAGCTCATGGGCTGTTCCTATAAAAAGCTCTTTTTGGTATTTGACAAAATTTTGAATTCTTGAAATTAAATGATTGAGGGTTTCACCTAAAGGTTCAAATTCTTTTGGGAGTTTTTGGATATCTATCTCTTTTATCAGATGCTCATTCATATTTGAGAGCTTTTTTGTGAGTGATTGTATAGGGGCAACCAACATTTTAGATAAAGTTAAAGCATAAATAACAACAAGTAGCACACCGGCTATATTGATTATAAATATATATTTTTTGATTTTTTTGAGAAGATGTTTTGTTTGTGTAATGTCTTTTGTGATTTTAAGATAACTTCTGTTGTCAAGATTAAAGGGGTAAATCAATGTTAAATATGTGTGTTTGTGCTCTGTTTTTTCATAAATATCCATTTGTGTATCTGGATTTTTTAAATAAATTATGCCTACATTTAAAGAAAAAAAGTTTTCTGGTATAGACTCATCGGCTTGAAAAACAGATTTGTAGGCAGAAATATTTTTGGCATATTGTATGAGTTCTTCTTTCTTATCATCATAAATTGATTTTTCTATATAAAAATATAAGAGGGATGAAAAAATAACGATAAGAGTACCTGATGCAAATATCAGTTGAATAAGAAAATTAGCTCGAATACTCCGAGTAAAAAACATAAGATAACCTCATAAATATATTTATGAGATTATATCATTTTTAGATTAAATCTCTTTTGGAAAACAAAAACGGTAACCGCGGCGGCGTACTGTTTCTATAGTTGTGATAGATAAAGGTTTGTCCATTTTTTGTCTAATCTGATTAATGGCAACTTCAATTACATTAGGTGTAACAAGTTCAGGTTCTTCCCAGATAGCATCAAGAAGTTGTTCTTTAGAAACGATTTGATCACGATGACGAGCAAGATGTGTAAGTACTTCAAAAGGTTTTCCTTTAAGTTCTATCTCTGTCTCTTTGTAAGTGATTTTTTCTTCTTCGGGGTTAATTGTTAAATCTTCGATTTCAATAATATTGCTTCCGCCAAAACGTAAACGTGCTTCAATACGAGCAATTAAAACATCAAAATCAAATGGTTTTCTAATGTAATCATCAGCACCGGCACGTAATGCTTCTATTTCACTTTCGTTATCGTCTCTTGCCGAAATAACTACAACAACGGTTTTTGGAGTTTTTGCTTTAATATCACCTATAATGTCAACTGAGTTTCCATCAGGAAGCATCCAGTCCATAAGGACTAGGTCATAGTTACGGATGTCAAGATAGTATTCGCCATCTTTTAATGTTTCAACAACATCACTTTGGTAACCAAACTCCTTGAGTCCTTCTGCTAACATTTTATTTAATGTTACCTCATCTTCTATAATCAAAATACGCATTTATTTTCCTGTGCTTAAATATTTTTGTGAAATAATAGCATAATTTTAGGTTACTTTAAAGTTTTTTTCAATTTTTTTTAAAAAAAAATGAAGTTATAATTAAGAATTGAAGTTTGTAGTATCGCTTACACTGACGACACAGTCGGACAATATGGAGGGTTTGGTTATTTTTAGATAAAGTGTGCTTATTTTTAAAAATTTATTTTTAAGTTGCAGCTGTAATGTTTGAATGGCATCTTCAATAAGTAAAAATTTTTCATTTATCATAGTTGTTTTTATAAAATCTGCTACTTCTGCATAATTAATGAATTCATCATCAAAGGTATATTTTATTTTGACATTGATGATAACTTTTTGTGCATTTTTTCTTTCAAACTCCAAAATACCTATAATACATGTAAAGGTTAAATCTTCTATATGAATTTCCAAATTATATCACTCTTTTTTCTTCACCTTTTATAACACGGATAATATTCGGAATGTGTTTATAAAAGAGAATAGTTACAATGAAAACAACCGGTGCATGTGTCATATGCGGATGTATTATAAAGCTAGAGATGAGAAGAGCAAGAACTCCGGTAAGTGAAGAAACTGAAGAAATGCGGATGGTCTTTGCCATGACTAACCAGACGATTAATGCAATAGTTGTTTCAATGGGTATCATAAACATCATAACGCCCATTCCGGTTGCAATGCCTTTGCCTCCTTCAAATCCAAGATATGGAGAAAAACAGTGTCCTAAAACTGCTAAAACAGCGATAGCCCATAAAACTGACTCGTCAAGTCCCATAAAATAGGCAATACTTAAAACAATTACTCCTTTGAGCGCATCGAGAATAAGTGTTGCAATCCCGAGTTTTTTTGCCAAGACAGGGTTTTTCTCTTTGACAACTCTTAAAACATTTGTAGCACCGATACTCCCGCTGCCGGCTGTTTTTACATTAACGCCTGCAAATTGTTTTGCGAGTAAAAGTCCAAACGGAATACCGCCTATAAGGTATGCAGCAATATAAAACTGCACATTGATATTAAATAAAAAATCCATAAATTTCCTTAAATTATTCGAGTGCTGACATTCTACTGTTTCTATGCTAAATATATTTTGATATAATTGCAATACTATAAAATAATAGGATGATTTTTTGCAGTTAACAAATCAAGAATTAAAAAATGAGATACAAAGACTAAAAGAAAAACTTAGTGTGACGGTTGTTGCACACTTTTATCAGCGTGATGAAGTATTTGAACTTGCCGATATTACAGGGGATTCATTGGAGTTGGCTATGAAAACAATAGCTGATGACGCAGAGTATGTACTTTTTTGCGGTGTCGGATTTATGGGGCAAAGTGTGAAAGTTCTTTCTCCACATAAACGTGTAGTGATGCCAAAAATAGCCTGCTGTGCAATGGCACGTATGATTGATTCTATCTATTATGATGATTCTGTGAAATATTTAGAAGATAGCGGCATTGCAAAAGAAAATATTTTACCAATTACCTATATAAACTCCAATGCTGATGTAAAAGCAAAAGTAGGAGAGATGGGTGGAATGGTCTGTACAAGTTCCAATGCGAAAAAGATAATTACTACTGCTTTGAGTGAGGGGAAGAAAATACTTTTTGTACCTGACAGATGCCTAGGACAAAATATTGCCAATCAAATGGGGCTCAAATCAATGGTGATCGGACAAGAAGGCGACCCTAAAGAAGCTGATATCATCTGTTATGACGGATTTTGTTCAGTGCATCAGCTTTTTACGCTTGAAGACATAGCGTTCTATCGTAAAAAATTTCCGGGTATTTTAATAGCAACACACCCTGAATGTGATCCTGCTGTCTGTGAAGCGAGTGATTTCGTTGGTTCAACATCACAGCTTATCAAGTATATAACAGAGTTGCCTTTAGAACAAAAAGTAGCTGTTGGAACAGAGTTCAATATGGTAAATCGTTTGCGACCAAAAAATACTTATGTATTGAGTTCTACAAAACCGGAATGTCCGACAATGAATGAAACAACACTTGAGAATGTGTATCATACCCTTAAAGCAATTGAAGATGGTGAGCCGATAAATGAGATAGAAGTAGATCCAAAAACGCAAAAGTGGGCAAAAATCGCATTAGAAAGAATGTTGGCATTATGAGAGAGCAATTTGTAAAAGCAGCATTGGCTGAAGACGTCGGACGCGGAGATTTATATGCGTTGGTTGAGCCTGCTGTCGCTGCAA
>Ga0256837_1002657_pt1 | contig 10866 bp, 6 predicted proteins | sample 4562384metaG_FD_185976 | JGI IMG/M metagenome (GOLD analysis project Ga0256837, IMG submission 185976) | Hydrothermal vent microbial communities from Guaymas Basin, Mexico - 4561-384 | ecosystem: Environmental > Aquatic > Marine > Hydrothermal vents | place: Mexico: Guaymas Basin | collected... | reverse complement strand
ACCCCTACTATTTTAAAATATCTACCAAACATCATAGTTGATGAACCACAAGAGCTTATAGAAAAAATTGCTGCAATTGTGAACGAATACCAAGATATCTACAAATCTTAAAACCACTAAATGATAAAAATATTTATCACTATAAAAAGTATTATTTTATAATCGAACAAGTGGGAGTAGAAAATGAAAACAGATATGTTGCAGGTGTATGGAATCCAAAAGAGTGAAATTATTTTTGTTAAGACAACAAAAGGAACAAAGATATCTCTATGTGTAAGAAATCCCCTCTCATCAGATGATGAAACTACATTTAAGGTAATAGGAAAATATTTCGAAGATTTTCTTGTCTCAGAAGTTGATAATTGGTTTGAGAAATTACAAACTAAAGTGATAATGGCTGGTTTTGCTAATGCTGGTGATATAACAGATATGACAAAAGAAGTGATAGCTGAAGCATTTGAAACTTACCTACAAAAATATAATTTTGAGATTATGTGTGATATTGAACAGGAAAAATCCCCATTTTATGCAAACAAATATAATGATTTTAGATTACAAAAGTTAGCATCTTAATTGAAAGAGTTAAATGAAAAGGACTAACCGCTTACCAAATCTTTAAAGATTAGTAGCGGATAGAATTTAGTTGCCAAAAAAGAAGCAAATCCAATAGTTTCAAGAAGTTAGAGCTTCTTTGAAACGAAAGTCAAAATCTGTTTCATTTAAGAGTATTTTAGTGTTTTTGGTAGAATATGTCAAACTATTAATGATAAAAATATTTATCATTGAAATCGTTATAATACTAAAAAAGGGGTTTTATGAATACAAACACTAAATATCCTACAACCGAATATGCCAAAAAACTGCTTTATAAATATATTCCTAAAAATAAGAAAGATAAAAAAGGGTTGTTTCTTCTTCCCCTTCAAACAGGTAGTGGAAAAACATATGCAACTATTGAATATATCAAAGAGAACATTGAAAAAGGGAATAAAACATCTATTATCTATACTGTAAATACTAAACATAATCTACAAGATAGTTATCATAAACTCATAGATATTTTAAGTGATGAAGATAAAAATAAAGTCTTCATGCTCAAAAGTAATTTTGAATCTATTGTTGATGCTTTTATAAGTAATGCACAAGAGATTCAAAAATTTAAAATTTTATCAACATTTAAAGAGTTTAAACCCTTACAGGATAGTATCGAGTTAATAAAAAAAACACCTGATTTAAGGCAAGAAAAATCGATTCAACTTGCTATTGAGTCTAACAACAGAGTATTTAAAAATGAGATATATAAATGCTATAAGTTCAATGAATTTAAAGATAAAGAACAATTTTTATATGAAGTAAGTCTTTTATATCCCACTGTAAACCTACATAAATATAAAGCTATATTTATGACAACACATAAACTCTATTATCCAATGTTTGGTCTTGATGGAAATTATACCCTTTATACAAATAAACATTTTAAGAACTCTGTACTATTTTTTGATGAGTTTGATGCACAAAAAAGTGTTTTGCTCAAGATGATTATTGCAAATAAAGTTAAAAGTTCTTATGAGTTTTTAGACTTGTTTAAAAGTATTGTAGGTACATTTAAGACAAAACAGTTTCATAAAAAATATAAAATTGATGAAGATATATACCTCTCAGTTAAAAAACTATGTGAGGATATATATGATAAGTATTTCATTCAGTATGGATTTCAATATAAATTTGAAAAAGATATGCAAAATGAAACGATTCTGATGGACTCTACACTTTCAAATATAGTACATGGAAATGACTATACAACAAAAATTGATACAAGAAAGAATCAATCAACCCATATCAATATTATCACCAAAGAGGGAGAACTTTCATTTACAGGTTTGTTAAGAGATGTAAGTCGTTCTTTACGAACTTTCATAGGTATGGCACGAAGTGCTGTAAAAGCTGAAGTGAGATTTATAATGCAACAGCAACAGGGGACTTCTGAACATGATAGAAAAACAGAGCATGAGATAACTCAAAGAGTAGTTAATGATATTATCAAGGAGTTTGGATATACAATTGAGGACAGGCACTACAATTATTTGAAAGATGTAATTATCAATGGTTTATTTGATAAACAAAAAGGTTTTAAATCAGCAAGAGCGGAGCTTTATGAAGATGGTTTTAAAGTAATCAATATTTCACAAATGGATAGGGATTCGAAAACAAATAATTTTGAATTTTTTGAGCTTAATGATACTCCAGAAAATTTTATCAAAAATTTGTGTAAGCATCTTTTTGTTGTTGGTATTTCGGCAACAGCTACTGTTGATACCCTTATGAGAAATTTTGACTTATCTTATTTGGCATCAAAAGTAAATTTTGTAATCCCAAATAAGGATGAACTACACACAATGGATTCTCTGTATATTGAGGCAAAGAATCAAAAAGATAGGGAAATAGAGACAAAGTACATTTATATTAATGAAAATACAGTTGAAATTATCAAAAGGAATTTTGGTGGTATGGAATCGTTGTATGATGAAATTGAACCGATGTTACAAAAAGACAAGTTTAAATTTTTGAGATTAATGCGAATAGTTGATGCTTATAGAGAGTTTTTAATTCATGATGAAATTGAGAGCTTTATGTGTTTGCTTCCTGCCTTTTTGAAACACAACGAACCAATATTTAATCCAAATAATCTTGCAAGGTGGATTTACATTATGATGGAGCAAAACTATGAGCTTTTTAATCCAAAGATTCAGTCTTGGATAGATAATTTAAAGCTTTTAAAACAGAACCTTCACAGTAATTTTATAAGCAAGTTGGTGAATGATAATAGACTGTTTTATATTTATAACTCTTCTGTTAACAATAAGCAAAAGTATAAAGAAATGTTTGATGCCGAAGTTCAAAAAAAATCAAAAGTTTTTATTATAAGTGCATACCAAACCATAGGTATTGGAGCAAATTTAGAGTATGAAAGAGATGGTGAAAAAAAAGATTATGATGCAATTTATTTAGATAAACCAACATCCTTTACTCAAAGGAACTTTAAAAACGATGGAAATGAAAGTATAAAAGAGAAACAGGTTAAAGCTATCTTTGAGTTGGAATCTCTTTTTAATAAAGGATATTTTTCAGCTTCAGAGTATAGAAGATATATAAAAAATATTTTAAAATCCAGTAACAAGATGCCATATTTGAAGTTAAGTGATAGTCATAATAGTATTATGAGTATGATTATTCAAGCAATTGGAAGATTGTATCGTACTGATAATGATAGGTCAAAAATGTTTATCTATTTGGATAGTGAGATTCGTTATTCTGTGAAAAATTTTGATACAACAAACCAAACACTACTCCCCGCTGTACAAAAACTTATTGATTATACATATGCTCTTGAAGTTGAAACGGATAATCGAGAAGTTCAAGAAAGTAAAAATAGATTTCAAGAACGCAATAATAAAATAAGACAGAAAATTGAATATATGTTAAAAGTTTTTCAAGGAAGACATATTAACAGCTATACTGTAGAGCAGTGGGAGAAGACAAGAAAATATTTACTTGAAAATCCAACAGTGAATACAGATGCTATAGATTTTGAATTTTGTTATTCTAAAATGCCTACACAATATGCCCATAATAGGTATTACTACTATACACAAACAGAAGATTATAGAGATGTTGAAATATTTTTTGATGAAAGTTTTCAAGCAATGAAGGTCTCACGAGAGGCAGTAATGCTTGATGTTGTTGAAAGCACTCAAGAACTTCAAGAGTGTGTAAAGCAAAATAATATTTGTTTAGAGTTTAAATATGACCATTTAATGACACCTATTGCTTTTAACAACCTTTATAAAGGTGCACTAGGTGAAGTTATTGGAAAATATTTGATTGAAAAAGAGTGTGGTATAGAACTTTTTGCTTTTGATGTAAATAATGGGGATGAATATGAACGATTTGATTACAAACTGGAAGATGATAGTTGCTATTTTGATTTTAAATACTATTCCCAACAAACGATAGAAACACAGACACAAAAAGAGTTACGAGAGAAAGCAAAAGCTAAACTCACTGAGATGAAAGCTAATAAAGCTGTAATTATAAATATTTTTGCAGAACTTTCTAGTGGTAAAAGCAGAAAACCTTTTGTTAGTGATAATATTATGATAGTGCCTTTTCTAATTGATATAACCAAGAGGGAAAGACCTCTTGTTAATAGACAAATGATGCAAAAAATAAAGGAGTTTGTATATGATGGATAACACTATAACAAATAAGCTCAATGTGAAAATTAACTACAGCAAGCTATTAGAGCGATATTACATATATAAGATTCGAAATAGTAGTAAAAATGCAAAAGAGTATCAGTTGTTTTATGCAAGTATTAGAGACAATATAAAGCCCTTAGCTCATGCTACTGATGGAAAATATACACTCATTGTTCTGGCTAAAGGAGGATTAGCTAAAGAGTATGCATACAAGTATGAGATGACTGAGTTACACTTTGCGGAGATTCAAAAAGAGAAAGAATATATCTTATTGCGTTTACTGAACTCTCTTTTAGCAAAAGAATCAAGTTATTTCGAAATAGAGAATGACCCTTATGGACTTTACTATCTTGTAGATGTAAAATCTTCCATACTTTTAGCAATAAATATTTCTATCAATAAAGAGATGCTCCTTTCTTTAAATGTAACAACTTTTACAAAAACTAAGAATCTAAAAGATGCTTATAGGATTCATGAAAATAAGTTAGTCAAGGCTTTGGAAAAACAAGATGAGAAACAGCTTTATAAAAAAGGAAACTATAATAGTAAAAAATCATCTTATAGATTTTTAGGGCTCATGAAAAATAACAATAGGGATTTAATTCAAAATAGCAAAGTTTATGTTCTTATCCAATATCTCAAAGAGATGCAGAGATATTTTAAAGAGATAGTTAAAATAAACTTATCCGCTATGAGCATAAAATTATATGATAATGGAAGTGATGAAAAAGCCAGAAAAGAAGAGTTGCAAGAGCAGATAAAGCTAGCCATTAGAAGTCAGTCTATCCACATAGTAAATTATACTAATACTGATTTAACAAAAGAGATAGAAGATTTGAAACGGCATATAGAAAAATATATTGGTAATTCACTGCAAATAAGTAGTTCTGATGAAGTTCAAAATAATACATATAATTTAACTATCACCCATGATGAAGATTACTACAAAAAAAATAAAATAGATGACCCTTATATCTCTATTCATAAAGCTGAAAATATAATAGTGCAAAATTTTACTACCGATGTTTTGAAAAAAGCCATCAAAAGCACAGCAATACTACAAGCTTTGCTTAAAGAAATTGTAATCAAAAAAGAGATTATGGATAAAAAACTTGCATTACCATATCATCAATTTTCTAACAAAATTATCGTTATTTATCCATATAAGACGAAAGACAAAAGATATGAATTTTATAAAGCTATTATAGATGGGCGAGATATTGATTTTGTGGAGCTTTCCGGTATGGAATATCATATTTGCTCAGAGATTGCTTTTTATGCGGATACTAGAGACTTAGAAGCGATCATATTTAATGGAGAAGATATTGGCTACATTGTTAAAACAAAAGAGTTCCCTTTGCCAAAAATTCAAGAGATTCAGCAATTGATTGAAGAATACAATAAGCCAAAATATTTACATCATAAGAAAGTTTTAGAGATTTGGGATAGTACCTATAAAAACGAGAAGAAAAATTTACGAGAAAGACTGCTTCAGGAATTGAAAAAATTTAAACATCCAATTAGTGGTGAAGTAATATTGACAGCTTTACGGCTAGGAAAAGATAACAATAAGTTTAAGATTGAGCTTGAAAAATTTAGTAATAAAAAGTTAGTTGTTAGTCTTAAAGGTAAAAAAGAGAATAGACATTGTATAGAGTCATTAATTGGCATCCGATATAGTAATATAGAGTTTAAATATTATGTGGGAAGGCTTGATAATATTTCTGAGAGTATAGAAAAATCAAGCCCCATTCGGGAAGTTTGTGTATATAGAGGAAAAAGTATTTTAAACATGATTTTGCCAATGTTGAATGAGTATTTTGTTAAAAATGGAGATTTTACTGTTTTGCCATATCCGATAAAGTATATAAAAGAGTATTACAGAGAAAACATACAATGATGCTTTGTTTATAAAGTATACTAATATTGGTTATTTTCATCTATTAGTAAGATATTCAACAACTTTATCAGGGATGTAAAAAGATTGTCCGCATAAGGATAGATGGTATTGACCATTTTTATATTTATGTACATTTTTTAAAGAGATAAAAACATTTTGTGGAACATAAACCCAATGAAGATAACCGATAATAGCTCTAAAAATATAGCCTTCTTTGAAGTGCTTGTCATGAGGATCCTGCATAACTTTAATCAGTCGCCCCTTAAGAATCTGATGTGACACTTTAGGTCTTTTCAAAACTGCTCTTGGGATAGATTTAATATCAAGATTGTATTTGTACTTCTTAGATAGAAAATTAATGAATCCTGTAATGTTTGCCCTTTGACCGTAATACAAAAACAAGTATCCCGCTAAAGCATTTGCAGTTGGAGTAGTATCTTTAAAGTTTTGGCAATATTGTAAAAATTTCACCGCAGGAGTTAAAACAAGACGAATAGAACGAAGGGTTGTTTTGTTTTCCTTGAAACGTAACAGTAAAAAGTGATAATAGTCATGCAATATTTTATACTCTAGTGTATTTTTTTCAAAAGATTTGAGGTGTTTTTGAATGAGGTAATAGTTTGCATATTTGTCTGTAAGGTGTTTGTCTAGTTTTAAAAAATCTATTTCATCTAAATAAAGATGAATGAGATAATTTTTTTTATGTGTGGCATTGCTAATAGTATTGAGAAGTTGCTCATAAGTAGGTAAAGCTTGAATTTTTTGAGCAAGAGCATCAATTTCAGAGAAATAAGTTTGATATTTATATAAGTGCATAGCGGTATAAAGAGCACCTCTTCGTTTTTTTAGCCAATATGAGAAGTTAATAAAATATTGCTTCATCCAGTGGGAATATGATTGAGAATGAAGTTTCACTTTATGCTTAAAAGTTTTTTCATAGTGACAGTTTGGACAGACCCTCCCGAATCCAGCAGGGAATTTTGTGTGACATATTTTGCATACTCTTTCATATTCAAGAGAACATATTCTACAGAGAGATTTTCGTGCTAGGGTGTATGAAAAGGGTTTCTTTTTATAGTGACAATTACTACAAAGTTCAGTTTTTACTTTTGGCATATTACTATAAAAACCGTGCAATCTCTTCAAAAAGCTTATCAACTTGAGATTCTGGCTTTGGAGAGATTACTCTTGCAGGGCTTGATAAACTGCGATGGCTCTTCTTTTTAGTTATGGCTTTATTTGGAAGTTGTTTAATAATTTGCTTGATTGTTGGAGAAAGATTTTTGTAGGTGAAAAGAAATCTTTGTTTTGATATGCCCAACTCCTTTAACAAATGAAAGACCTCATGAGCTGTATATTGAAATATCTTAGAGGATGCGAGTAATAGGTATTCTCTATCTTTGACTGTAAGGCGATTAAAGGTTGCATTATTCTTAGCCACAATAGTGTATGGGGGTAAATTCAAAAATTCCAAAAAAACAGAGTGATAGTTATACTTATTTGCTTTTGCAAAAAAGGCAAGTAAAATATGTAGAGTTACAAAAAGGTCTTGTCTATTTAGTGTTTCAAGTTGAAAATCAACAAGGCAATCGCCAAAAGCTATTTGATTGAGAGTATTTTGAAATAGAAGTACTTCTTTATTTACATCTTCTGTTTTGGATTTTCTTAAATCAAATCCACATGTTGAACAAAGATATATCTGTGGTTGCAAATAGGATAGTTTATGCGGAGAAAAAACAGTATTACATTGTTGGCATCGCAAGAGAAGTAAATTTTTGTGTATAGGACATGCAACATTCCAAGCAAGCTTCCAGTCTTTTTTGGAATAAGCTGTTGTTTTATCCTGTAAACAGAAAGGACAGAAGTAAGCACCACTTGTTTTAATAAACCCTTTTAACCCTATGGGTAGCACAAAATGCCACTTCCTATAGGGATTATCTTTTGGATAGAGAGCAAGATTATCTATAAGTGGTTCTAAAGTTAAAGAAGTTATCTCATTTTTGGATAGAGAGACTACTTTGGATAACTTGTCTTTTAGGTCTTCTGGTATAAACCTATCTAAATCTCTATACCATAAGCTGTTTTGTTTCCATACCGCTAACGCCAAACTCTTTGGATCAGTTCCGTTGGCAATTGCTGTTCTAAAAAACCATGAACTGAATGTTTCATTGTAGAAAGGATGGACTTCTATATCAAATCGCATATTACAGTGGTAATTCTCTAGGTGTTATGCTATTTGTGGGTTTTACCCATTTAAACTTATTTATCGTTTCAAGGGTAATTTGTTCAAGATCATTTTCTATTGCATATATGGCACATTCGATTAATAATCGATGTAAATTTCCGGTATTTCCTTGAGAGATAAGATGCAACAGTGTCGCTTTTTCTTTTTCATGAAGATTTGATGGTTGTTTTAGAGGAAGTCTTGCCTCAAAAGATTTAAGCAATATTCTAAAATCCTTATCAAGCTCCCAAGGAGGTAATTTAATTATATCAAAACGACTGGCAAGTTGGGGGTCGGAAGTTAAAATTAGTTCTGCCTCTTTGAGTCCAACACACACAAGAGGTATCATCAGTTTATTCCCAATATTTTTGAGAGCATCCATTACATTACGCTGTTGTTTTGGTGTACCTCGTAGGAAATGGTGCACTTCATCTATAATAAGCATTTGAACATTACACTCTTGCATAAGATGAAACATCTGGTGCCGTAGTTTTACAAGTGAATCTGATGGGTTAAAAGGTGTCCAAAATTCTTCGAGTATTGAGATGTAGAGATGTTTGACTTCTGCGACTTCTGATGCCAAAGCAGATATAACGGGACGTACAACAACACTCATCCCTTCTTCATTTTCGAGTGTATAGCTATTATGTTTTGCTTCGAAAGATTTTATAATAGAAGTTTTGCCAATATTTGACTCTCCTGTAATAAGAAGATTTTGTACTCGTGGTTTTTTTGGTCTATCTAGCATGGAGTCTAAATGTTGGTGTATTTTTTTGACTTTATTGTACTCAATAACGACATCTCTATTTAGAAAATTAATTCTCTCTTGTTTGCTTTGCTCTATAATTTTTTTGCATTCGTCATTAAGATGTGTATAGTTGTCCATTTCTTTCCTTACCATATATCTGTAATATCTTCATCCCAAAATGAATCATCCTGTGCGTTCACCAGCATTTGTTCAATAGGGGTTTGTTTCTGATCAATAATCTCTTCGACTTCTTTATCTTTGTTTTTAAGACGTTGTTTTGCTCGTCTTGCTTTTTTACTTTTGTTTGTTGAGTTTTCAATTTGCTTATGAAGCTCTTCGTATGCTTCGATAATTTGATTTGTGTTTATATCTCTTAGCCCGTTATCACGTAGCTTTTTCTTTAATAAATCATATTCCCATAGTGTTAAATTAGGCAAGGATTGATCCGCAGCAGGAATTTTAAAATATTCATGGATACTGTCATCATAAAACCAGATATGTTTGATGTCACGAGGATCTCTTTTGCAGATAAATTGTTTCTTTTTTCCTGTTCTTTCATCTATACTATGTATTTTATTTCTCAATAGGTTATCATAATAATTGATTCCATCTATGTTGATTCCATTTTTTTGTACGGTTCTTCTAAACATTGGTAAGAAATCAATTAATATGCTCAGTGGATCAGATGGCTTAGGTGGTAACCCTACAGCATCTTCTCCAAAAATGCCTTGCTCTAATAAAATCTCTGGTGAAGTGTCAATTCCATGATGCTTTCTTTTGTGATAAACTTTTGTAATAAATGTAACAAGCCATTTTTCAAATTCTGAGAATGTCATAGATGAATGTTTGTCAGCATCATATTCACCTTTTTGCTGAATATTAGAAAAAGTAGTACCTGGAATTTCATGTACTGCGTTCATCAGAGTCCCGATTGCTCGCTCGATGTGTCCTCCGAAGTTTGATCTTCCAACTGGTCTGAATTCTATATTGATTCCATGCACTAGACCAGCTTCTTTAATTGCTTCTGCTCTAAAGTCTGCACCGTTGTCAACATGAATTGTCTCAGGAAATCCCCATATGTTCCAGTTTGCATCTATATCTAAATCTAGTAACAGTTTGTCTTTAGGTAATACACTCGTTGTTACACACATCGCTACAGATGTTACACTGGGTGGATTTAATGAAAGGTAATAGCCGGAAATCATTCGGCTATATATATCAATTGCGAGTGTAAGATACGGTCTGCCAATTGGTTCTCTGGTTTCATCGTCTACTAGAATAATATCGACAGGTGTATGATCTATTTCTATTAGTTGCATTGGATAGTCAGCAGTGAAATTTCCAGGAGTAGGCTCAAATTTTGTTCGTGCGATAGAACGATTTCCTTGTTTTTTCAGTACGTCGTATTCAGAGAGTTTATGAATTCTATTGCGTATGGTATTTGGGCTAGGTGGATTAATATCTCTATTTTTACATTCTATATTGATTTTATTGATAACTGATTGAATAGATGGTTTTTGATTAGTAAGGTAATATGTATTAATAGTATTTTGCATAATCTCTTCAACCATATAGTCAAGTCTTGTTTCACCTTTTTTTCTTCCTGATGGACGAGGCAATAAACCTGCAAGCGTGCCAGTAGATTTATATTTTTTGAGCCATCTATATAATGTAGTATAGTGAACACCAATTTTTTTAGAATGTTCTTCTATTTTTTCTCTGGTGATATTATTAG